>Ga0307978_1000338_pt1 | contig 39617 bp, 32 predicted proteins | sample OrgLakmetage1056_FD_203151 | JGI IMG/M metagenome (GOLD analysis project Ga0307978, IMG submission 203151) | Saline water microbial communities from Organic Lake, Antarctica - #1056 | ecosystem: Environmental > Aquatic > Non-marine Saline and Alkaline > Saline | place: Antarctica: Organic Lake... | reverse complement strand
AAGTATTTGAATTATGGACAGGGTGTTGCGTGGAAAAGGCATAAATACCTGCAGGCCGGGTACAGCAATCGTCACCATCCGGCCCATTATACCTTTCTACAAGCCCAACGGACAACTGGAAACCGCTTGCAGCTTCGGCTGTGGCACGCCAACGGGTTCTTCCCTGTATCCTCATAGCTGTTACATCAAAAAGTTCAAAGGTGACTTCCTCGTAGTTCTCCAGTGTTGCAAAATGTGTTCCCCTCATTTGCTTATCATCAGATTTAACGCCGCAGTCTTCTCTTAGCACCATCCAGCCATTGTTTTGGTGTCTGTAAAACCATAGGAATCATAGCGGTAGCTATATCTAAGTGTTTGCCGACAATAGCAGTCCCCTATCTCAGCATTGGTGGTAGTGCAAAACTGGCCGACCGTTATTTTCGCATTGCCGCTGGCACTGCGCAGGAATACCTCTTCCTCACTTTCATTATTCACTTCATCCCCCCAGTCAGCGGAAATAGGAGAGTTTTCACAAGCACCTCCTGACTTTGTACCTCCCACAGTGCTTTGTACTTGGCTGAACCTTCAATCAATCCACTACGCTTTATAAGAATCTTACTCGTTTCTGTCATAATTTGAGGCCCCAGGGCAACCGGATGGATCATAGGATCCAACTGCCCGCTTGATGTAGGGGTCACAATAGACCCCATATCTATTTTCAATAGCCTGCAAAAACATTCCCTTTCCCCATTTTCGTTTTCTTTCATACTATTTTTTACACTTCCCATTACATCAGCTGAATTAAGCATCCCATCGGAAAATGGCGCGCCGGCTTTCATCATATTCTGTAGAAAAGATAGCTTTTCAGCTTCCGGTATTTCGGGGTGTGTATCCAAATAGTCAAATAGATTTAATGTGCTTTCTCCAAGCCTCCAGGGCCGCAGGATACTCCATAAGGATTGGCTTACGGGAATAAGGTCCCCATCGTGTAACCGTACAGTGCTGACTCTGGCTACGGGATGTAATTCTCCACAAGTGTTTTCTCCCAAAATAGCATAGGATTTTTGGGGCTCCAGAGTAACGACGTACCCTCCCTCTTGCTGATCGGCTGGTATCCATGAGAATTCTTCCAAACCTACTTCTCTAACTCTAATACTATTATCAATCACTACCCCTAAAGAAGCAGAGATGTCCAGATAGACAAGTGTAGCAGATTCAAAGTGCAGCGTATGAACACCATCAATCCTCCCCAAAGGATAACAGGTTTCATCAAATACAGAAGCGTCTTCAAAAAATGCATCCGTCGTATCAACCGGATGGTATTGCCCGTAAATATTACTTAGGCAGAAAAAAGATAGCACTAGACATAAAATGCGTGATGCGTGAGAACATAGCGTTAAATTTTTAAACAGATAAATAATAGTTTGCCGCATAAATATACACAATGTCAACTTACAATACAATGACACAATGCTGATTTTTTAAATAAATAATACCGCCTTATACCTATGCTCAATATATTACATTGATTTAGGTTTATTTTCAAAATAAAATATCTTGCCACTTCTTTAGTGAGAATTACTGAATTGCCACCTTGCTTATGCTCTATATTTCCCAGGAAAATCTCTAAGCTCTAATCCGTGTTCCCCTCCTCCATACACGACAAAAGCACACTGATGATACTGATCTGCTTTACTGGGCCCGCCCCGCTGGAAGGACCTCCTGGAAATTAGCGGAAATCAGTGTTCCCACCTACACCCTTACCCAGCAAATGGAGAAAACTGTAACTTAGCAGCTATGAGAAGAAAACGCAGGCCCAAGTCTACGCAGCAACAGCTGACGCTCGATATAGGTGGTACAGCAGTACCGGTGCGCATCTATCAGGAGTATCGGAATAACGTGCGGGCGAGTATCGGCAAGACAGCGGCTTTTTTGCGGATGCCTTATGGGCTACCCGCACCAGAACAGGAGAAGCACCTCAATTGGTTCAAAGACTGGCTGCATAAGCAAGTAAGTAAAAGCGACAGCATTGCCCGGCATTTCGGGGAGCGGGACTATCAGGACGGGGATACGCTGACTGTTGGAAAGCGAACGTATCTCCTTTCCATTCAATACGAAGACCGCCAGACCCATACAGGCCGACTGCTGAATGACAACACTATTGCGCTTAAGCTCAGTCAGCATGACCAAGGTCCGAACTTTTCAAAACATAAACAGCACCTCCTGAGCCGGATTGTTGCGCAGGATTTCCTCCCGGACATCACCCGCCGTGTAGATGATCTCAATGACCGGTTCTTTCGGCAGGACATCCGTGGAGTCCGCCTCAAATACAACCACAGCAACTGGGGCAGCTGCTCCGCAAAAGGCAATATCAACCTTTCCACCCGCTTACTCTTCGCGCCGGATGAGGTCATCGACTACGTCATCATCCACGAGCTGGCCCATCGTATCGAGATGAATCACTCGGACCGGTTCTGGAAACTGGTGTCAGATGCTATGCCGGACTATCGGGAGAAGGAGCAGTGGCTAAAGATACATGGGGGGGAGCTGGGTTTTTAGCGTTGTCCAATCCAAGGTTTACCGTTCAGGTTAGGGCTTGCGGGGAAAGTAAAACCTTACCTTTACCTAAATTAAAAAGCCATTTGCCCTACGAGGTAAGACAAATGGCTCTAAATGTAGATTGTTTCGGCTGGTGAACTGAGGACAACCCCGGTACACCTAACCAAGCACTTGAGGTGTAGCTTATTCTTCTACAACCTCGAAGTTTACTTTGATATCCACTTCAGGGTGGAGCTTCAACTCAGCAACATAAGCGCCGAGTATCTTAATATCGTCTTCCGGCAGGATCACACGGCGGCGGTCCACATCGATATTCAGTTGATCCTTCAGTGCTGCAGCCAACTGTACGTTGGTCACACTACCGAAGATCTTACCGCTTGTACCAGCCTTCGCACCGATTTTCAGTATTTTTCCTTCCAGCTTACCTGCCAGTTCTACAAACTCTGCTTTACGAGCTGCCAGTTCTTCTTCCTCTTTGCGCTTGATATCGTCCAGCTTAGCACGGTTAGCGTCGTTGGCAACGAGGGCCAGGCCCTTAGGGATGAGGTAGTTGCGCGCATGCCCCGGCTTTACGCTTACGAGCTCATGCTTATCACCTACTTTATCTAGATCTTGTAACAGAATGATGTCCATCTTTCAAAAATTTAGAGGCCAAAAAATTACTTCATCAGGTCCGTCACGTAGGGCAGCAACGCCAGGTGGCGGGCACGCTTTACTGCAGTAGCCACTTTACGCTGGTACTTCAGGGAATTGCCAGTGATGCGGCGGGGCAGAATCTTGCCTTGCTCGTTAACGAATTGGGTCAGGAAGTCTTCATCTTTGTAGTCAATGTACTTGATGCCAAACTTACGGAAGCGGCAGTATTTCTGGCGCTTCAGACCAATTTTTGGATTACTGAGGAACTTAATATCGTCTCTGGATGCCATGATCTTTCAACTTTAGAATTAAACAAATGGGGTGGACGACTACTCTTCTTCTTCTTTCTTAGCAGCAGCTTGCTCTTTCTTAGGAGCAGCTTCCTCCTTCTTGGGAGCAGCTTGCTCTTTCTTAGGAGCAGCTTCCTCCTTCTTGGGAGCAGCTTCCTCCTTCTTGGGAGCAGCTTCCTCCTTCTTAGGAGCAGCTTCCTCCTTCTTAGGAGCAGCTTCCTCCTTCTTAGGAGCAGCTTCCTCTTTTTTAGGAGCAGGCTTACGCTTTTCGTCCTTTTTGCGATTGTCGCGGCGGTTGTCCTTGCGGTCGTCGCTCTTTTTCGCTTTTTTCTTGACTTTGCCGATTTTTCCGGCACGTTTGTCTGCATTGTACTTTACGCCGTACTTATCCAGCGCTACAGTGAGGAAGCGCATAATGCGCTCATCGCGGCGTAAGGCCAGCTCCATCACGTCAATTAATTCGCCTGTTGGCGCTTCAAATTCAATGCAGTAGTAAATCCCGGAGGTCCGGCGGTTAATTGGATAAGCCAATTGGCGCAACCCCATTTCGTCCACATGTACGATCTGACAACCCTCGCTCTTGAGGTGATCGACATATGTCTGAGCTGTCGCTTCGATTTCCTCCCTCGACAGCACCGGGTCTACGATGAAAGTTACTTCGTAATTTTTCATTGGATCAGACATATTAATAAATAATGAAAGCTCCGGCGCTTCTGCCGAAGGTTATTGTACCGCTAAAATGTTGGCATACTGCTCTTTGAATATCAAAACGCACATGACCAGCATATTTTAGCGGCTGCAAAGATAAGAAAGGTTTTTGAATTTGCAATATGAAATTTAATTTGCAACGATTACTTTCCCTACCTGTCGCTGACCACCGTACGCTACACTGAGGAGATAGGCGCCATCGGGCACTGATAATTCCAGCGCTTCACGGGTTGCTCCACCCGGCCACCTTTGGTGCAGCCGCCCCAGCAGGTCATACAGTACGAGCTCCACTTCAGCTGTATTCCAGGAATCTGGCAACCGGACCCAGAGCTGTTGGGCGGCAGGATTTGGCCACATTTCCACCCTGTCCGGTGCGGCCTCTGTTATACCTGTTGTCATTGGTACAGTTACCGTCAGGGTACCTGAGCAATCGTTCGCATCCGTAATCGTTACCTGGTAAGTACCTGCTGTAAGACTGGTTTGGACCAGCCCCGTCCCGCCATTGCTCCAACTTATCTCAAAGGGAGGCTCCCCCTGACTTACATCCAATACTGCTGCACCATTTCCGGTACCGTTATCCGGCAGTGTATCCACAATAAAGAGTTCCGGATTAAGTGCTACCATTAGCTCTAGCTGACGGATACTGTCGCAACCTTCGCTATTGGCTAGCGTCACTTGGTACTCACCGGGGTCAACAAGCATCATGCCTTCCCATAAAAAGATATCCCCCTGACAAATAGTAGCAGACTCTGCAATCATATCATTTGGCAAAACACTCAGGTCAAGATAAACGATAGAATCACAACCACTCGCATTTGTCAGCTCTACCTCATAAGCTCCTGCCTCATCGAACAGCATACCCCCTACCTCGACGGCCGCTCCTTCACAAATAGTAAGGTCCAGCATTGTTTCTGAAAAAGAGAATTCCGTTAGATTTAGCGTCACCGTACTATCGCAGCCGTCGGATGCAGAAAACGTCTCGGTGTAGGTTCCTGCCGTGGCCAGCATCTGTCCATTCCAGAGATAAAAGTCCCCCTGACAAAACGAGCCTTCAACAGTCACATCGTAGCCATCCAACTCCTGTACGTTCAGAAAAATCATTTGTGTACAACCATCAGCATTCAACACCTGAATAAAGTAGTCGCCAGGGGCATCAACTTCCAGTCCTCCGTAGACAAACGGAAAGGCGGTGCTGCATACGGTGGTATCCAGGGTGATCGGTTCCGTAATAGAATAGTCAATCTGCACCATAATCAGGGAATCACAACCATTGGCAGCTCCACCAGGCAAAACTTCTATTCCTACCGGATTGAATTCATCATAGAAGGTACCATTTACCTCCAGAAATTCACCGGAGCACAGCAGGGTGTCTATCAAAAAGGCTCCATTTTCCTGCACTTCTATTGCAACTAAGTCTGAAGCGATACAGCCATTTTCTGTAGTAACGGTCAGACCGTAAGCCCCTCCGGCCACCACATTTAAAGAAGGAGCACTACTGCCTTCACTCCAGCTGTAGTCATAGTCGCCATCGGGACCGGTAAGCACCACTGATTCTCCTTCACAAAGTACAATATCCCCTCCGAGATCAACATCAGGAACGGGCAGTATTTGCAGGAATATGGAGTCTTCTGCTACACAACCTGCTTCCTCTATATTTAAGATATACCATCCGCTTCCCGGAGGCACAAAACTCACCGTTTGTCCAGCGGCAGTAAACCCGCCTGGCCCTGTCCAGGAATAACCGGGCGCACCTGTCACTATATCTGCTGTAAATTGCACCGGCTCGCCTGCGCACACCTGATTTGGCCAACTGCCCGATGCGTTGATCCATCGAAAAGCAGCTACGTTTCCATCACTCCCCGCCAAATAGCCCGATTGGTCGCCTGTAAGAATGACTTCTGACCAATCCGCATTGACTCCAAGATTTAACGTTTGCCAGGTCTGCCCATTGTCCCCACTGACAGCAACCAGCCCGTTTGCGCCTGCGCCCACTACCGTACCAGCCCCGTCACTATCCAGGGCATGGAACCTACGGCTGTCCTGCCATTCCCAGGTCAGTCCAGCGTTATCAGAATAATAGGTGCCGCCTTCACCAGACACCCAGACCGTTGCTCCCTGCCCCTCCAGTGCGAAGTGATCACCTGAGCCTGTACCTCCTATTGTACTCCAGGTCTGTCCGCTATCACTACTTCTGAGTACCACGCCGCCTTCTCCAACAGCAATCACAGTCTGCGCATTGACCCAAAGCGAAGTATGGAGATTATTTGGTGTGCCCGCATCCACCCAGGACCAGGACGAGCCCCCGTTCAATGTACGCAGCAGGGTGCCGCAATCTCCGGTAATCAGCCCCAAATTGCTGAAGATAAAGTCGATATCATTCAGGTCTGCCCCCAGTGGGCTGAATTGCTGCTGCCAGGACAGTCCGCCATCCGTGGTACGACGGATGATCCCCCCTTCGCCGACCAACCAGCCTGTGGTCTGCCCCAGAAAAGTGAGGCCCCGCAGATTAACGGTAGTGCGCGGGTCTGACTGCGCCCACGTTTGACCACCGTTGAGGGTTTGAAAGAGGTGCCCCTCTCCCCCGATCAGCCATCCCTGATCGGTAGAATGGAATTGCGCTGCTGACCAGTCGGTCATCGCCGGTGAATTGAGCTGCTCCAGGCACTGTGCCCAGATGGTAGAGGTCCATAAAAGCCCCCAAAGAAGTGCATATACTGTTTTCATAAGAAGTTGGTTATTTAGAACGAGCGACCCGAAATGCAAAAGTAGTACGGCGTGCACCGGGTAAAAAGTTGAGTCGATTGGCAAGGCGCGAGCCGTCAGGGGTGGTATTCCAGGAGCCACCCCGAATGGTACGCAATGCAGAAGGCACCGGCCCAAGTGGATTATCCCCCGGACTGTTCTCGTAGTAGCCTGAATCATACCAGTCCCAGCACCACTCGTAGATATTTCCCGTCATATCAAACAGCCCCAGTTCATTGGGAGCCCGTGTAGCCACCGGCTGACTATTTACATTGCTATTGCCGCTGTGCCAGGCAATAACATCCAGATCATTGCTGCCGGAATACACCGTACCCTGGCTAAGGGAGCCGCCACGGGCAGCATATTCCCACTCTGCTTCAGTAGGCAGGCGATAGCCATCGGCTTCCGTATCCCAGAAGATGTCAACATAAGCCAGCTGATCACCTACCAAGGTATCAAATACCGTATTGAAGCCCTCGTCGAAGTAATAGACCGGTGTTCGCCCCTCTGCAAAGCTCAGGCGATTGCAATAGGTCGCTGCATCGTACCAGCTTATCCGGTAGGTGGGGTACTCCGGACCAGCTCCCCGGTTGTAAAGGGGCGTGTACTCGGGCACTATAGCTGCCCATTCTGACTGGGTAACCTCAAACCGGGAAAGGAAAAAATCATTTACTGTAACCGGGTGTGGCGGGTATTCATCATTCTGGCAGTCGGGTTCCTGCTCATCTGTACACCCCATAGTAAAAGTGCCACCTGAGACCATTACCATTTTGCCCGTAGTGCGAGCTACCCGAAAACCGATAGTGTTATCCTGGCTGCCGGGCTCTAATTGGTCACGATTACTCACGGCTACTCCTGTAGCTTGCTGGAAATGACCACCGCGAATGATCCGTGAGGTGCCCGCTGCTACGCCCCGGGGGTCACAAAGCGGGAAGCTCGGATAGTCACCATACCTGTCCCATATCCATTCGGACACATTACCGCTCATATCATATAAGCCTAGCTCATTTGGTTGCTTGGTGCCTCCCGGTTGTGTAGTGCTGCCTGCTATGGCAACCTCCGTCCAGTTATCACCTCCGGCATACCTGAAGTCATTGTCCATACTTCCTCCGCGGGCTGCGTACTCCCACTCTGCCTCAGTAGGCAGGCGGTAACCATCAGACTCTGTATCCCAGTAGACGGCACCCGCTGTGCTAAAAAAGGGAGAAGACAGCCCGGCGTCGCTATAGTACGCCGGCTCCAGTCCTTGCTGCTGACTGAGTGTATTGCAAAAAACGATAGCGCTATACCAGCTTACCCCTTCTACCGGGCAATCACTGCAGCTAATGTTCTGAGAAGGGTTATTGCCCATAACGGCGAGATACTCCGCCTGGCTGATTTCATAAGTACCTATTGCGAAGCTATTTAGTGTGACCGCATGAGAAGGTAGCGAGGCCGACGTACAGGGTTGCTGCCCGGCAGTACAACCCTGTTGATAAATACCACTATCAATAAGGGTAAGGGAAGGAAGCTGAGCCAAAACGGCCAGAGGCAGTAAGCATAAAGACAACACATAACAGCGTTTGTTGATCATATTTGTTAATGTTTAGCCTAGCAGCCTGTCGGAGAGGCGCTCAATGGTCTGCGAACAACAAATATTATTCTGTACTTCGTTGCTCGTCAGTCACGTAGCTCAGGCTATGTTCCTTCTTCGCGCCTTGTTCAGAACAATATTTGCTCGCTCTCGCCGCATCAGCACATCTCCGACAGGCTGCTAGCAAAGTTACAAGGTCATTATCTATTTCAGGTAACGCTATTGACATCAATTCCCTCGGTGGGCAGTGGAATTCCAGATAGTAATCTGGAAACTAAATTTTGCCGTCCTCCCGGCAATTACTATCTTCCGGGCTACCCTACCTTCTACTATTCAATCAACAGCGAAATACAATGATGCCAGAACGCAAGCGATTTAAAAAGCTCATGGTAGCCAACCGCGGAGAGATTGCCATCCGCGTACTACGCGCCGCATCCGAGCTCAACTTACGGACCGTCGCTATTTATACGTATGAAGACCGATATTCGTTGCACAGATACAAGGCCGATGAGGCTTATCAGGTCGGCGAAGATAATGATCCATTGAAACCCTACCTCGATATTGAGGAGATCATCCGGGTGGCCAAACGACATCAGGTTGATGCTATCCACCCGGGCTACGGCTTTCTTTCTGAGAATGTCACCTTTGCCCGACGCTGCCGCGCGGAGGGTATTGAATTTGTGGGACCTGCCCCGGAAAGTATGGAACGCCTGGGTGACAAAGTAGCTGCTAAGGTACTGGCCCGGCAGGAGGAGGTCCCGCTGATTGAAGACAGTCAGGAACCCCTGACAAGCCCTGACATAGCGCTGAAGGAAGCAAAACGGATCGGTTTCCCGGTCATGGTGAAGGCCGCTGCAGGCGGTGGTGGCCGTGGCATGCGCGTAGTTCACAAGGCGGAAGACCTTATCAATTCTTTTGAAGAAGCACGCCGCGAAGCCGGCAACGCATTCGGAGACGATACCATTTTTATTGAAAAATTCATCGATCAGCCTAAGCATATTGAAGTGCAGCTGCTTGGCGACAAATACGGCAACCTGGTTCATCTTTTTGAACGGGACTGTTCAGTACAGCGCCGCTTTCAAAAGGTGGTAGAAGTCGCGCCCTGCCCTTCCATCAATGAAGTGACCAAACAAAAGCTTTACGACTATGCCATCCGGCTGGGCAAAGCTGTAAACTACAGCAACGCCGGAACCGTGGAATTCCTGGTCGACAAGGACGAAAATATCTATTTTATTGAGGTCAACCCACGCATTCAGGTGGAGCATACCATCACCGAAGAAGTGACAGGTATTGACATTGTACGCTCGCAAATCCTGATTGCCATGGGCTACGAGCTAAGTCACAAGACCATATACATCAGAAACCAGGAAGATGTGGAATGCAGTGGCTACGCTATTCAGTGCCGGGTCACAACGGAAGACCCTGCCAACAACTTCAAGCCCGACTACGGCACCCTGATTGCCTATCGCTCTGCTGCGGGTATGGGTATCCGGCTGGACGCAGGCTCTGCCTTCCCCGGTGCTAAGATCTCGCCCTATTTCGACTCCATGCTGGTGAAAGTCACGGCCTGGGGCCGGACCATGAAGGGTGCGTCGCAGCGCCTGCACCGTGCTCTGCGGGAGTTCCGGGTACGGGGCGTAAGTACCAATATTGGGTTCCTGCTCAATTTGTTACGCGATGAGACGTTTCAACAGGGCTTTGCCACTGTCAACTTTATACAGGACCATCCTGAACTCATGGCAATGCCTAACTGGAGGGACCGGGGCACCAAGCTCCTGCGCTACCTGGCCGAAGTCATCGTCAATGACAACACCGACGTAAAGTACAAGGATGACAGTAAGGTCTTTCTTGATCCGGTAGTACCCGCTTATGACCCTAAGGCAGCCGTGCCCGATGGTACCCGGCAAAAGCTGCAGCAACTTGGTGCGGAGGGATTCGCACAATGGCTAAAAGAACAACAATCCATACAGTACACCGATACGACCTTCCGCGATGCTCATCAGTCTTTGCTCGCCACCCGCATGCGGACCTATGATATGCAACAGGTAGCGCGGAGCTTCGCACTGCACCACAGCAATGATGTCTTCTCTATGGAAGTATGGGGCGGCGCTACCTTTGATGTCTCCATGCGCTTTCTGAAAGAGTGCCCATGGGAACGGCTCGAATTTCTCCGAAAGGAGATTCCAAACATCTGTTTCCAAATGCTGCTCCGAGGTTCCAATGCAGTAGGTTATACAGCCTATCCGGACAACCTCATCATCAAGTTTATTGAGGAAGCTGCAGAGGCTGGTATTGACATCTTCCGGATTTTTGACTCCCTGAACTGGATTGAAGCCATGAAGGTGAGTATTAAAGCGGTCCGGGAGCGCACCGATAGTGTAGCGGAAGCCTGCCTTTGCTATACCGGCGACATCACCGACCCTACCCGCACCAAATACACCTTACAATATTACCTTGACCTGGCAAAACAGCTGGAAGACCAGGGCGCGCATATCATCGCCATTAAGGATATGGCAGGTTTACTGAAGCCGCTCGCTGCGCAGAAACTCATTGGCGCATTGAAAGAAACCGTCCACACGCCTATCCACCTGCACACCCACGACACCTCCTCCATACAGGCCAGCACCTATATGACTGCCGTGGAAGCGGGTGTGGATGTTGTTGACGTAGCCATTAGTTCTATGTCCGGCCTGACTTCTCAGCCCAACTTCAACGCTGTAGCTGCTGCGATGAAGGGGCACAAACGAGAACACCCCATTGATTTACATTCGCTCAATGAATTCTCTACCTATTGGGAAGCCGTGCGCCGCTACTACTACCCTTTCGAGACGGAGCTGCGGTCCGGTACAGCCGAAGTATACGAACACGAAATTCCCGGTGGCCAGTATTCTAACCTCCGCCCACAGGCCCGTGCCCTTGGCCTGGAAGAAAAGTTTGAAACCATCAAAAAGAACTACCGCGTTGCTAATCACCTCTTCGGGGACATTGTAAAGGTAACGCCTTCCTCCAAGGTCGTTGGTGACATGGCGATGTTCATGACTTCCAACAACCTCTCCCGTGAAGATATTCTTGAAAAGGGGCACACCTTGTCTTTTCCGGATAGCGTAAAAGCCCTTATGCGTGGTGACCTTGGGCAAATGCCAGGTGGCTTTCCGAGCGCTATGCAAAAAATTGTATTAAAAGACGAGCAGCCTTATACAGACCGCCCGAATGCCCACCTCGAGCCAGTAGACTTTGACAAGGAGTTCCCGGATTTCCAGGCACGCTTTGGCAACCACCTCGACATGCGCAATTTCCTTTCCTATAAGTTGTACCCAAAAGTTTACAAAGATTACCGGGACCATTATGATAACTATGCGCTGGTCAGAGCACTGCCGAGCCCTGCTTTCTTTTTTGGGCTCAAGCCCAACGAAGAGATTATCGTGGAGCTCGCCCCCGGCAAAAGCTTGCTGATCAAGTATATCAATATGTCAGAGCCAGATGCGCAGGGGGTACGCCTTGTCTTCTTCCAACTCAACGGCCAAACCCGTTCAGTCCCGGTACGCGACCAAAAGGTACAGTCTAAAGTGGTGGCCAACCGTAAAGTGGAGCACGATAAGCAGGTGGGTGCCCCTCTGCAGGGCAGTATCTCTAAGATATTAGTAGAAGAAGGACAAGAAGTGAATGCCAACAGCCCGCTATTCACCATCGAAGCGATGAAAATGGAGTCTACTGTGACTTCTCCAATGCCCGGTACGATCAAAAAGATCTACCTGACAGAAAAAACGCTGGTGGAGCAGGATGATTTAGTGATCGAGCTGTCGTAAAACTAAGACCGGGAGCCCGCAGAATTTGCGGCTCCCGACTTTCATACACTATTTAGTTAAAAAGCGTTTTCTATGACAAACGCTGTTGGCCATAGGTTATCATAGACCTAAAGGTCTTAAGCTTCTGAAAGCTCTTCGTCGTGTGCGCTCATCAGATCAGCCTGCAGATCGTGGGGTACTGCCTTGTATTCCAGGAATTCCTGGTGGAATTTCGCCCGCCCCTGAGACAGGGAACGCAGGCGGTTAGAATATTCGTAGAGCTCTGCCAATGGTACATTTGCCGTAATTTTCTGGTAGTGCCCATCGCTGTCCATACCCATAATGATAGCGCGGCGTGTCTGCAAATCCCCCATGATATCACCCAGGGCATCATCAGAGCAAAGAATTTCAAGCTTGTAAATTGGTTCCAGTAACTGAGGTGCCGCATCCTTAAAAGCAGTCCGGTAAGCTTGCTTCGCTGCCATCATAAATGCCATATCATTGGAATCTACGCTGTGCATTTTACCGTCGTAAATACTCACACGGATATCCTGACAGTGAGATCCGGTTAGGGGGCCCTCCTCCATACGCTGCAATAATCCCTTCTTAATGGCATTGGCGTACTTAGCATCAACGGAACCGCCAACGATGCACCAGTAAAAGGCCAGTTTGCCGCCCCAGGGCAGTTCTTCAATTTCTTTCTTCCTTACGCTCAGCCCTTCCGGGTCAGGCATATCTTCCGTGTAAGGCTCTACCCGCAAGTGTACCTCCGCAAATTGACCGGCGCCACCAGTCTGCTTCTTATGGCGGTGCATACTGTCTGCTCTTCGGGTAATGGTTTCCCGGTAAGAAATGCGCGGCTCGACGAACTCCATAACCACATTATTGATATTCTCGACGCGGTACTTGATCAGGTCGAGGTGAAGCTGCCCCTGCCCGTGCAGGATCGTCTGCTTAAGGGTGGCGTTCTGTTCTACGATGAACGTAGGGTCCTCTTCCTCAATTTGATGCAACGCCTTATAAACCTTCTCCATATCATTGGCATTCATTGGCTGCACAGCCTCGCGGATACGGGGCTCAGGGAAGTGGATGGGGTCGATTTTCAGATCAGTCCCCTTCTCATCAAGGGTATTGTTGGTGTGTGTATTTTTAAGCTTAACCGTAGCGCCAATATCTCCGGCCTTGAGCTCTTCTACCTGCTCCCGGTTTTTACCTTCAGTAATGAATATCTGACCAAAGCGCTCCGTAGTCTGGTTTTTTTGATTGATAAGTTCATCACCGGATTTCAGGGTACCTGCGTATACCTTAAAGTAGGATACGAGCCCTACCTGTGGCTCCGTCATGGTCTTATAGATAAAGACGGTCGTTTCAGCATCGCCGTCGCAAGCCAGCTTCGTATCAGAATCCAACAATTTCGCGTCCGGGCGGTCAGCAGGTGAAGGGCAAACATCATTGATGAAGCCCATGATACGGCCGCTGCCCACATTGCGGGTAGCAGAACTAATGAACACTGGGTAAATATCCTGATGGGCGATCGCAATACGCAGTCCCTCCGTCAGCTCCTCTTCGGTGAGTGTCCCCTTATCGAAGAAACGCTCCATCAGGGTTTCGTCATTTTCAGCTGCTGCTTCTACCAGCTGGTTATGCATTTCCTGGGCACGCTTCATCTCAGATTCCGGAATAGGTTGTTTTTCCGGTTTGCCACCACCATCGTGGAAAACATACATCACCATACGCAGGGCATCCACAATTTTATTAAAACCTTCACCGGCTTCAACCGGGTACTGCACCGGGGTAACTTTGTCACCAAAGCGGTCTTGTGCCTGCTGAAGGGTCGCTTCAAAGTCTGCTTTTTCGTGATCCAATTGGTTGATCACAAAAAGGCAGGGCGTTTCAAAACGCGCTACATAATCCCAAATCAGTTCGGTACCTACCTCTACGCCATTCTGAGCGTTGAGCACCATAAGAGCGGTATCAGCCACCTTAAGAGCGGAAACCACCTCTCCGATGAAGTCATCGAAGCCCGGCGTATCCAGAATATTGATCTTGGAATCTTTCCACTCGACGTGCGTTAGGGAAGCGAAAATGGAGTTTCCGCGTTCTTTTTCGAGGTCCGTATAGTCGGATTGTGTGTTTTTTTCTTCTACCGAGCCGATGCGTTGGATATCGCCTGCTTCAAAGAGCATACATTCAGTCAAGGATGTTTTGCCACTCCCCGGGTGGCCAAGTAAGGCGACATTTCGAAGATTTTTGGTGTCGTAGCTCATATCTAATTGGTTTTAAATTTTGCTCTAAATAGAGTTTATGAATGTAGGTTTTGTATAGGCCATGGATTAAGGTTTTTTGTCAGATCAAGACCTGTCCCGCCAAACAGCGGGAAAGCGCCCGGAACCTAGTAGCCTTAGCTACTAAGGTGAGGACGTGATGCAGAGCTGGCGAAAAAGATGATTCAGGGGCATACAAAATTTACGTTAATAAACTCTAATATCTATGGACTTCTTTATTAGCTATATGACGAGGCGCATACTACGGCAGTGACATTTCCCCATAGCCTGTTAAAACACTTCAACAAAGCACCTCGTTTCGCAACCCTCTATAAATACAAAATTAAATTACGGATTTAAATTATTTCTTGAAACTAAATCTAGGGCAAGGTCAGGCTTTTTTAAAAAAATGCCTGAACAGATCATAAATGACCCCCCTGATCTGTCAGATAATGCTTAATTTCAGCTTATAACTAAGACTTCAACACTATGATTGGTATGCTTCAGGTCGTCATTGGCCTCATATTCGTTTTGCTCCTGCTCAGCCTGTTAGCTACTACTATGATGGAGCTCGTGGCTTCTGCCTTTTCACTAAGAGGCAAAAATTTGGAAAAGGCACTGCGCAATATGCTCGCCTCCACCGATGTGGACAATCAGCTGGTAGAATCTTTTAAAGATAATGCGCTGTACAGGCAGCTGTCTTACAAATACGGAAAAAAGCGCTATTCTCCTTCCTATCTGAGCGACCGCTCTTTCCAGTCGATCCTTGTGGATACCATTCTAAAGGGCAAGAGCTTTGACCAGCTGGAGGACCAGCTCGACACCCTGCCCGATGCGGACCTGAAGGACGTCCTGAAGCAATTTCTGCGAGAGTCCGAAAACGATATGGAGGCATTCAAGGGTAAAGTGCACGTCTGGTATAATGATGTAATGGACCGGGCCTCGGGCTGGTACAAGCGTTACACTCAAAAGATACTGTTGGGCATGGGCTTTGTTATCGCCATCGTCTTCAATGCAGACACTCTAGCCATCTACGAGCGCCTGGAATCTGACCCGGAAACCCTGCAGCAGGTTTTGACCCTTGCTGAAGACTATGTTAATGGTAAAGACGGGCTGGAAATTGCTCCAGCGCAAATGTCGCCGGAGTTCGATGCTTCCCTGGCGAAACTGGAAGTGATGATCAATAATCAGATCGAAGCCGTCAAATCTCCATTAGGACTGGGCTGGAAGAACGTGGTTTGGTCGGAGGTAACCTGGTACGATGTTTTACTGAAGCTCCTGGGCTGGATCGTAACAGCCCTGGCCGTATCCTTAGGCGCCCCGTTCTGGTTCGACCTGTTGCGCAAGCTGGTCAACATCCGGAGCTCAGGCAACAAACCAGCCTGATGGAGCAGTTTCCTGAATTTGAAACCAAGCGGCTCTCCCTGCGGGTCACCGATACGACGGATGCCCCCTTTATGCTGGAGCTGCTCAATACACCCAAATGGTTGGCGTACATTGGTGACCGCAATGTGCATAACACCGACGAGGCAGAAAACTATATTCAGGAGCGCATCCGCCCGCAATACGACCGCCTGGGCTATGCCAACTACACGCTCGTACGCAAAAGCGATGGAGCCAAAATCGGCTGCTGTGGCCTGTACGACAGGGAGGGTCTGGAAGGGGTGGACTTAGGTTTCGGACTGCTCCCCACCTACGAGCGGCAGGGCTACGCAGCAGAAGCCGCCCATCGCCTAATCGATGCCGCCTTTAACGATATAGGACTATCCGAAGTCACGGCTATTACGACTGAAGCGAATACTGCTTCGAGAAAACTGCTGGCGAAGCTCGGCTTTCGCTTTGATCGAATCACCCACCTGCCCGATGACTCCACGCCCCTGTTTTACCTAAAGCTCAAGCCAGACTACCTATGATTTCTATTTTACCACCGCTTCATAAAATTTCTCCACCCGTACTGACGTTAGGAACAAGCAATCAATGACGGCCCCTTATTATGAGAATTGTACAACTGACAGATTTGCACGTTGGCTTGGAAGATGAAGATACCTATGGCGTGGACGTTCGGCAGAACTTCCTCCAAATCCTCGATAAGGCGAAAGCACAAGACCCTGACCTGCTCGTAATCTCCGGTGATCTTTGCTATCGCGACGGCGATGCGACAATTTACAAATGGATCAAGTCCCACCTTGACAGCGCAAACCTACCTTACGAAATCATGTCCGGAAACCATGATGACCCTACTCTCCTGGCACAATCCTTCGGACGGGAAGACTTGCTCAAAGGGCACGAACTATACTTTAGCCGGTCGTATGCCGGCCGTACCGCACTTTTTCTTGACACCACCACTTATGAAATGTCAACGGCGCAGCTGGAATGGCTTGAACAAGCCCTCAAAGCGATAGATAGCCCGGCGCTCGTTTTTATGCACCACCCGCCTTTACCAAGCGGTGTACCATTTATGGACACCAAGCATAGCCTGCGCAACATGGGAGCTGTGCAGGAAGTTTTCTTCCAGCATCCACATCCCGTACATGTGTTTACCGGCCATTATCACGTAGAGAAGGTCATAACGAAGCAAAACCTTACCGTTTATATCACCCCCTCCTGCTTTTTCCAGATCGGACAGCGTTCCGAAGACTTCGAGGTCGATCACTACCGCATCGCTCTGCGGACCATAGACTGGAGCAATGGGATGATGATGAATGCCGTACACTATTTGTAATGCCGTGGGGATTCGGTAATTTGTGGTCAAACCTCAATTCGACCACTGTGAAAGAATACCATCTGGAGTCCCTCATTTATTACAGCAAGATCACCTTTGACCGGGAGCACATCCTCAAAGCCTCCACCCGGGATATACAACAAAAGCTGGACGAATACGCAGCCGATGGCTGGCAGCTGGCTTCTACCGATATCGAAGACTTTGGCTCAGGTATGTATTTTTACCTTTATTTTGAACGCGACAAAAAATAATGGCACACCAATCCCCTTCTCCTACGCCCTACGAAGACCTTAAGTGGATCGATACCGTTTCTGACCTGCTGGATACCCGTTATCGGGTACCTGGCACCAATATTCGCTTTGGGGCAGACTTCCTGCTGGGGCTCATCCCTGCCGCAGGTGATGCCGTCACCTTTGGTATTTCCGGAATCCTTGTCCTGACAATGGCGCGCAAAGGTGCGAGCGGCATGGTGCTGTTCAAAATGATTGGCAATATCGTGCTGGATGTTGTTGTAGGTTCTATACCTATAGTCGGGGACCTGTTCGACCTGGGCTACAAAGCCAACCGGCGCAACCTCCACCTGATGGAGGAGCATTATCGCGAAGGCAAACACCAAGGCAGTGCCTGGGGTCCCGTTATTCTTATTGCCTTAGTATTGCTGGGGTTGCTTTCGTTCAGCGTTTTTGTAATTTGGCGTATCTTCAGCGAACTGATCCAATTATTTTTCTAACCATCATACCTTATTATGTGTAAACAATGGCTATGGATGCTGGGGCTTATTGCTCTGATCGCATCCTGTAATCAAAACGCAGAATCAACTACCGAAGACACAGCTACTACGACTGCTGAATCTGATGAAGGCTTTGAATACCTGTCGGAGACCTTCGCTGACAAAAAGATGATCCGCTACCGGGTCCCGGGCTTCGACAAGCTGAGCCTGGACCAAAAGAAACTGGTGTATTACCTTGTGGAAGCGGGCCTGAGCGGGCGTGACATCATGTACGATCAAAACTACCGCCACAACCTGGCTATCCGCGACGCCATCGACAAAATCGTAGCGGAATACGAAGGCGAAAAATCGACTGAGGACTGGAGTAATTTCATGGTATACGCCAAGAATATCTGGTTTTCCAATGGCATACACCACCATTACTCCAATGACAAGTTCCAGCCCGCGTTCTCACAGGCCTACTTTCAGGAGCTGATGAATGCCGTGGGTGCTACCCTCTCAGATGAAGCCCTCACCGCCATGTTCGACCCGGAAGTAGATGCCAAGAAGATCAACCAAAGCGCCGACGACCTCGTCAAAGCTTCAGCCATCAACTTCTACGACCCTGACATCACACAGGCGGAAGCCGAAGCCTTCTACGCGAACCTGAAAGCCAACCTGAAAAACGAGCGCGTTTCCATGGGCCTTAATTCCAAGGTTATCCGCAATGAAAGCGGCGAACTGGAAGAAGCCGTTTACCACGCCGATGGGATGTACGGGCCCGCCATTCAGCAAATCATCTCCTGGCTGGAGAAAGCCGTGGAGGTAGCAGAGAACGAAGCTCAGGCCAATGCCCTTGGGCTCCTCATTGAGTATTACAAAACCGGCGACCTGGAAACCTGGGACAAATACAATATCGCCTGGGTCACAGCTACAGATGGAGACATTGATTACATCAACTCCTTCATCGAGGTCTACAACGACCCGCTCGGCTACAAAGGCTCTTATGAGAATATCGTTCAGATCAAAGACTTTGATGCTTCCGAGCGCATGTCTGTGGTCTCCGAAAATGCCCAGTACTTCGAGGATAATTCACCCATTATGGACGAGCATAAGAAGAATGAAGTGGTTGGCATTACTTACCGCGTGGTAGCCGTAGCCGGTGAATCCGGGGACGCCTCCCCCGCTACGCCAATCGGTGTTAACCTTCCGAATGCCAACTGGATCCGCGCTAAGCATGGCTCCAAGTCGGTGAGCCTCGGCAATATCATTCAGGCGTACGAAAAAGCAGATGGCCCCGGCTTGCTGCAGGAATTCTCTCACGATGAGGAAGAGATGGAGCGTGCCCGGGAATATGGGTCCCTGGGCGGAAAGATGCACACCGCCCTGCACGAAGTTGTGGGCCACGCTTCCGGCCAGTTGGAAGCGGGTGTGGCGACACCGAAGGAAACCCTCAAAAACTACGCCTCCCCATTAGAGGAAGCCCGTGCCGACCTTGTGGCATTGTACTACATCCCAGACCCTAAGATGCAGGAACTCGGATTAGTCCCTTCTGATGACGTAGCAAAAGCAGAGTACGATAGTTATCTTAGAAATGGCTACATGCTGCAACTGCGACGCATTGAACCCGGCAACATCATTGAGCAGGCCCACATGCGCGACCGGCAGATGATTTCGCGCTGGACGATTGAAAAGGGTACTGCAAATGGCTCCATCGAGATCGTTGAGCGCGATGGTAAGACTTACATTGACATCAAAAACTATGGAAAGGTCCGTGAATTGTTTGGCGAGCTGCTCCGCGAAGTGCAACGCATCAAGTCGCAGGGTGACTACGAAGCCGGCAAAAACCTGATCGAAACCTACGGCGTACAGGTGGATGCCGAACTGCATGCGGAAGTGCTGCGCCGGTCAGAAAAGCTCAACATCCCGCCCTACGGTGGCTTTATCAACCCCCGCCTCGTGCCGGTTACCGGTGAGGACGGAGCCATCACCGACATCAAAGTAGAGTACCCGGCTGACTTTACAGCGCAAATGCTGGAGTATGCAGAGAAATACTCGTTTTTGAAGTAAGCAGCATTTAGCTTTAAGAGCGCACCGTTGGGTATTAAGCCTGGCTGTGCGCTTTTTTGTTGCTTTTGAGTTCGCCCGCGTATGTGAGCCTGTTTTTCAGGCTGTTTCCTTGAATTTTATACTATGGGCAAGCCCTTCAAATCCAGTGATACCCTACTAAGACTACCGGACATCCCACACACTTCTCGCGCTTAAAAAGGAGCAATGCAGCATAAACTTGTTCAAAATGCCTGACCTGCAAAATAACAATGAAACCCAAGGGCTCAAAAGAAGCCTCTACCTCTCCATGCTTGTCTTCTATGGTGCAGGCACTATCCAGGGACTTTGTATTTACGTCCTGCGTGGTAAGATCGTTTGTTATTGTATCTCGACGGGGTTATAGTAATCGCTTCTATAGTGGTTTGGCGAGGCGGTGCATGCTGGAAATGGCAATTTTCTTAATGATAACAACGGTAATCTTATTTTTCATGCTGATAACCAAACAGGAACAGCCGGAGAGAAGGTTATCCATCTCCTACACAAAATCTACATTCATAAACTCTACTATAAATGCGTAAATTAACCTGATTGAAATAAAACATTCGAGTATATCCAGAATTATACTCAATTAAAGCACAAGCAGTGGATTACATAAAACAACTTGACAGTATAAGAGCATTAGCCGTCATACTTGTAATTGTAAGCCACTGGCTGCCCAAATCGCATATTTTAAATATCGTGCCAATTGGAGTTATTGGAGTCGATGTATTTTTCGTGTTAAGCGGATTCTTAATCACTTCGATTTTATTCCAAAGCAGGAATATTCCTGAAGCAACAACAAAACAAATTCTTAAGACCTTTTATGCCAGGAGGGCATTGAGGATCTTTCCAATTTACTACATTACAATAATATTACTATTTATTTTCCATGAATACACTGAATCAAATATAAGATCAGACTTCATTTCTTATGCTAGTTATACTTCAAATATTAACTTTTTTATTCAAAATCAGTGGGATGGGATGCTATCACATTTGTGGTCTCTTTCCGTTGAAGAACAGTTTTATCTAGTCTGGCCATGGGTCATTGTACTCGTACCTGAAAAGTATCTTTTACATGCTATTTCTTTTTCCATTGTCTTAGGAGTAAGCTCAAGGCTCTTTTTTATTGACCACCAAATGGGTAGAATACTGACAACGTCTTGCTTTGATTCTTTTGGAATTGGAGCGTTGCTTTCCTGGTTTGTTATGTACAACAAAGATTCCCTTCATAAATTTTACCTCGGTGTGAAAGCAGTTAGTTTTTTTTTATTCCTTCTACTTACTTACGGCGCTCTGTTTCGCTCCAACCCCTACTGGTTAAATATCCCTCTGGGCACGATGGATTCCATATTCTCAATTTTACTTATCACATACATTTACATATACCGCAACTCTGAAAAGTTTATTTTTAGATACCTTTTCAATAACGCTGGTTTAGTCTTTATCGGAAAAATCAGTTACGGAATATATTTGTTCCATAATATCCTGCCCACATTTTCGATCATATTCATACGCAAAAGTCAGGGGTACCACCCATTTATTAAATATTTCTTTTCTTTCCCTTCTGTGATAAATCTAACCAATTTAATCCTGCTAATTCTCCTCTCATGGCTGTCTTTTAAGTTCATCGAATCCCCATTTTTACGCCTGAAAAAAAACTTCAGAATAAAAAAAGAAGCGCGTAGTCTGAGTAAGAACGTGCCGGCCCAATTGCGGTTTGCCAAAGGCGGTATTGATCAAAATCACTACCTGCCATGACCAGGGTTAGTGCATAGCTTGGTAGTCGCTGTTACCTTGTTCGCAAAAGATTTACCCATGAGAAAGATATGCTTACTTGCCCTGGCGTTGATGATTACCCAACTGGCCACCGCTCAGGTCCGATTAGTGCTTAATAACGCAGAAAAAGCCACCCTGACTCGTATGGCGGAAGAAGAAAAGCTGGCCTACGATGTGTACATGGATATGGCAGAGCTTTGGGAAGCCCAGGCTTTCATACAAATTGCAGCAGCTGAGCAGCGCCATCTGAATAGGATCAAGGTGCTCGCTGACCGCTACGGCATTAGTATGACAAAAGCCGTCAAAGCTGGTGAGCGTGGTCTCTTTGAGGACCCCGTTTTACAACAATCCTACATTGACCTGACTCAAAAAGGACAGCGGTCTTTGACCGCAGCTTTCCAAGTCGGAGCGCTGATCGAAGATATGGACATCAAAGACTTAAAGAAAGCCATAGCTGAAACCAATAACAAGCAGCTGCGAGACACCTATCAAAAACTGCTTGAAAGCTCCAGTAATCACCTCGTTGTCTTCTCTGACAACCTAAAGGACGCGGGTACCGCCTATGTACCCACCTATATCACCACAGCTGATTATGATGCTATCATGCGAGGTAGCACAAAGGCGTGCCAGTCCGGTACACAGCAAGGCTGCCAGGGTAAAAAAACCCAGGGTGAGGCTGGCTGTGCAGGCAAAGCAACCTGTTGTAACGGCAAAGCAGGTAAAGGCCAAAACGGCAGTGGCTGTCAGGGCAAAAAAACCCAGGGTGAGGCTGGCTGTGCAGGCAAAGCAGGTAAAGGCCAAAACGGCAGTGGCTGTCAGGGCAAAAAAGCGAATTTTTAGTGCCCGCCACCACCTTTGAAGAGATTGCTCAATGCCCTTTTTCTGAAGCTTCGGAAAAAGGGCATTACTTTTGTGTTTATCTAAATGTCCAAACAGACCATGAAAACGATTCGCTATCTGATTCTTTTAATTCCTATTGCCCTGCTTTGGCCATGGGTTTGTTCCAATAGCCTATATGGACAGTCCAGGTTTCCAGTCACCATTGAGGAGGCAATTGAAATTGCCCGCAGGAACTACCCGGAACTCAAGCGTGACCAAATGGCACTGGAGCAACTACAGGCTCAGCTTGGAACTGCCCGCCCCAACAACCCCACCCAGTTGTTTTTGGCCGGAGGCATGGTGGACCCCAATAACCCATCGAGCGGAATACACAGCGTAGGTTTTCTAAAAGCTTTTGACTGGCCCGGTTCCTCCCAATTGCGCAGCCAGGCGCTGGAGGAAGAGGTGCTGCTGGGTAACGCGGAGCTGGAGCTCACGGACTGGCAACTGCGGGCAGAGGTAGCCCGGTCTTATTATCAGTTGGTCTTTACCAAAAATCTGCAGCTGCATTACCAGGAGAAACAAGAGCTAATGAGCCGGCTCGTTGAATATGCCCAGGCCCGTTTTGAGTTTGGAGAAACAGGTAAAGTGCCCGTACTTTCGGCAACCAGCAAGCAAAAGCAAGCCAGCCTGGACCAAAAGGAAGCCCAAAAAGCCCACGATTTGGCTCATACGCTATTCAACAATTGGTTATACTCTGACTCTGTGTTTTTTGCTCAAATGGATACCCTTCCCCTTCCTGCACCATCTCCAAATTGGTACGTCAATGGTGGGCATCCAAAACTTCTAATGAAACAACAGGAGGTAAGATTAGCAGCGGCTAATATAGAGCGGGAACGCAGCTTTTTACTACCTCAGGTACTTGCCGGAGCGCAACTACAAATGATAAATGAGACCTTACCGTTTATTGGCTATCAATTGGGGCTGAGTGTTCCAATTGGCAGGAAATCCATCAATGCCAGAATAGAAAGTGCGGAGAAAGCCGTAGCGGTGCAGGAAGCAGAATTGAACGCTGCGGAGCGCGCGCTGGAAAACCGAAGACGAGAGCTAACGACCCTGTTTCTGGCTCAGAAAAAACTACTCGATTACTCCAAGCAGGAATTGCTGCCGCTTGCCAATGAACAAATTAATGCTGCCGAAGCTGCCTATAAAAGCGGTGCGGTCGGTTATCATGACTACATCGTAAACCTGGACCAGGGGCTAAAGGCCAAGCTGGAGTGGATTTACGCATTGCGTGACTACCACCTGCTGCGCTTAGAGTTGGAGTTTCTGAGCGGGCGCCGGTAATCCCTTTGGCTGAAAAACCAGTTTTTAATACCTTGTTGTTCCATTAAAATCAATTGCCATGTCTAGACTTACAAAGCGCATCCTCATTAGTTTACTGGGTGTTTTTATTGTCCTCCAGTTTTTTCAGATTGACAAGACCAATCCAACTGCACCGGAAGGGCAAGACCTCATCTCTGCCATACACCCACCGGAGGACGTTGTACAGATATTGGAGAATGCCTGTTTTGACTGCCATTCTAACCATACTCAGTATCCCTGGTATGCCAGTATACAGCCCGTAGGCTGGTGGCTCCAAGGGCATATTAACGAGGCGCGAGAGCATCTAAACTTCTCCACCTGGGCAAACTACGATGCTGAAAAGCGCACACACAAAGCTGAGGAGTGTGCAGAAGAAGTGGAAGAGGGGCATATGCCACTAAAAGCCTATCCCCTGCTACATCCGGAAGCCAGGCTCTCGGATGAGCAGCGCGACCGGTTAGCGACCTGGTTTGGAGCCCTGGCTGATGACCGCGATATTTCAAAACGGCTGCGGGAAAGAGCGCCCAAAAACAGCCTTAAGCCAGAACCCGTAAAGCAAGCTGCGGCCACTGAATAACTCAACCCTTTATGGAATCCTCTACTGCAGCTCCTAATTTACTGGAAAAATACCAGGCCTATCTGGGCGAGTTCGTCTACGGTGGTATTGACGGCAGTGTAACCACTTTTGCTGTGGTAGCCGGATCGGTAGGTGCTGGTCTTGATAGTTCTGTCATCCTCATTTTAGGCTTTGCCAATCTGCTGGCAGATGGCTTCTCCATGTCCGTTGGGGCTTATCTATCGGCCAAGTCAGAAGGGCATAACTACGACAAGCACAAAAAATTAGAGTACGCTGAGATCGAACAAAAACCCGGGGAAGAACGGGCTGAGGTCCTGGAAATTTACAGAAAAAAGGGGTTTGAAGGCCCGCTATTAGAGCAAGTAGTCGACATTCTCACTGCGGACAAAGACCGCTGGGTAGATGTGATGATGAAGGAGGAGCTTTTTATGATGGAACAGAGCCGGTCACCTTTCAAAATAGGTGCTGTGACTTACATTGCTTTTCTTTTGGTAGGCTTTATCCCACTGGCACTGTACCTTTACGACTATGCCTTCAGCTTCAGCGGCAACCTTTTTTGGGCGACGAGCGCACTTACAGGGATGGGCTTCGGTATCGTCGGCTGGCTGAAATCGTATGTTACCGACACATCTATATGGAAAGGAATACTCGAAACCGTAGCTTTAGGTGCACTAGCTGCCGGTGTCGCTTACTGGGTCGGTGATGTACTGGAAAAGATTATTGTTGGCTAAACCTCTGCTATTATGTTTGAAAAACTACTGCCCTATGATACCGCTCACCTTATACTACGGAGCTACCAGCAATACTACTACAATTACAAACGCGTTACCAAACGCGCCCAAATCCGATTTGAGCACCGCGACTGGAAAGGGATGCAGGCAGATGCCCGAGAACGCCTGACCCTTTACCGCAATCAGGTAAGCACCACAACAAAAGAGGTAGTTCAGTTGCTCGGTGACTTCTCTAGTAATGACGACACCTGGAAACGGATAAAGCAGTACTACATGGAGGAAGTGGTCAACTTCAACACCCGTAATATTGCTGAAACTTTCTACAACTCTATTTTTCGGCACAGCCACCGCGGCCTGAGTGTAGACAAAGACCTCATGTTTGTATTGGCTACGGGCACTTACCGGGAGTTCAGGTCTACTATACCTATTTATCAGACCTTCTTTCTGATTGAGCCACTGGAGCATATTTTCCGGCAGGTTTTTCACTTTTTCATTTTCGATGCCTCATGGGAAGATATGGAACGGGACATTCAGCACATCTGCAAAACCCTGAAGAGCAGCCTTCCCGCTGATGAGCTGCCCCGGCATGCACGTATTGAACTTCTCAATTCGGTTTTCTACCGCAACAAAGGTGCTTACATCGTTGGCCGGCTTCATCTGGAAGACCGGGTTACCCCCTTTATCCTGCCACTTCTCCACAAGGATGATGGCATTTTTGTAGATGCGCTACTGCTCGATTACAACGATGTCTCTTCCATTTTTAGCTACAACCGTTCCTACTTCCTGGTGGATGTGGATATCGTGAGCGAAACCATTGACTTTCTCAAATCTATCCTGCCGACGAAGAGTATGGGAGAGCTCTACAACTCTATCGGGTTCGAAAAACACGGCAAGACCGTACTTTACCGCGACTACCTGCGACACATGGAGCGTACGCTCGATAAATTTGACCACGCACCAGGTATCAAAGGTATGGTCATGGCGGTATTTACCTCTCCTTCCTACAATATGGTTTTCAAGGTGATCAAGGACCGCTTTGCCGCGCCCAAACAGGTTACAGAAGCTGAAGTCAAACGCAAGTATGAGATGGTCTTCTTCCACGACCGGGTGGGGCGTATGGCCGACAGCCATATCTTCGAACAGTTTATCTTTGATCGCAATCGGTTTTCGGATGACCTGTTGGAATACCTGCTGGAGGAAGCCCCCTCCAAAGTCAAAATAAAAGGCGATATCGTAGAAATCAGTCACCTCTATATCGAGAAGAAAATGGTGCCTCTTAACCTCTTTCTCGACGATGCTTCGCTGGAGGAGGCTGAGGAAGTCATTAATGACTATGGCAAAGCCATTAAGCAGTTGGCTGCAGTAAACATTTTTCCCGGGGACATGCTGCTGAAGAACTTTGGGGTCACCCGTCTGAAGCGAGTAGTCTTTTACGATTACGATGAAATTGGGCCACTCACAGACTACAAGTTCCGGCGCATCCCGGAGGCCCGCACTTACGAAGAAGAATTGTCTTCAGAGCCCTTTTATTCAGTGGGGGCTGATGATATCTTCCCCGAAGAATTCAGGCGATTCCTCATTGGACGGAGAGATATTAGGGACATTTTTTACCGCCTGCACGGCGATCTGTACGACGTACCGTTCTGGATTGAAACCCAAAAGAAACTGGAAGCCGGGCATCTTTTTGATGTCTATCCTTACCGGCAGCGACTTCGGTTTGCAAAGCAGTATGAGCAGTAGAAGCTAAAACGGCTTTTTACGCTGCCAGCGCTTTTCGCTACTTTCCGGCCAAATGGCAATGCGTCCTGAAATTCCTATCTTGCCTGAAAAAAGATGAGAATTTACTTTATGACCCTTCTGGGATTGATGGTACTCGCTGCCTGCAATACCACAAAGCCTGCCACTGACAACAGCAAGACCAAAGCACTCGACAACCTTCAGCAAGCCATGACGGGCACCTTCACCAGCGCAGCACAGGCATCCACCGATGATGCCTTTTACGATATCACACTGCATATGTACCCGATCTGGAAAGACCGTGGGTACTGGCTGTACATCGAGCAAGCGGTGAGCAGTTTGCCCGCTAAACCCTACCGGCAGCGGGTTTATCAAATAGAGCAGATCGACAAGGTCACATTTAAAAGCACCGTTTATACCCTGAACAACGAAGACGAACTTATAGGCGACTGGCAAGTGCCGGACAGCTTTGATAAGCTCACCAATACTGATCTGCGCCTGCGTGAGGGCTGTGCCGTCATCCTGACCAGGCAGCGCGATGGAACTTACAAAGGCAGTACGGATGGGGACCAATGCAAGAGCACGCTGCAGGGTGCAGCCTACGCCACTTCAGAGGTCACCATCATGCCTGGAAAGATTGTAAGCTGGGACCGGGGGTACGATGAGGCTGGGGTGCAGGCCTGGGGCGCAGAGAAAGGAGGTTATGTGTTTTTGAAAGAGTAAACGCGCGTCGCTGAAGATTACAAACCCTTAAACAGGTTATAGATGCGGCGGTACTCGTCCGTCCAGCTACTAGGCTCGATAAAGCCGTGAGGCTCTACGGGGAATACAGCGAGCTCCCAGTCTTCCTTACCAAGCTCGATGAGTCGCTGAGACAGGCGGACTACATCCTGGAATTGTACGTTATCGTCAACCATACCATGAAGGATCAGCAGCCGGTCTTCCAGCCCCTCTGCAAAATAGATTGGAGAACTCTGCCGGTAAGCGATAGAATCTTCCACCGGCGTGTTGAGGATATTGGAGGTGTAGGGGTGATTGTAATGCGCCCAATCCGTTACGGAACGCAGCGCCGCGCCGCATTCAAAGGTGGCAGGCGAAGTAAACAGGGCCATTAGTGTAATAAAGCCACCGTAAGACCCGCCGTAGATACCAATCCTTTCGGGGTCGACCCCAAGCTCATCCACCAAATAAGCGGCACCATCTACCTGATCGCTGAGGTCTTTGCCGCCCATGTGCCGGTAGATGCCAGTGCGCCAGTCTCTGCCGTAGCCATCGCTGCCCCGGTAGTCGATGTCAAGTACGGTAAAGCCGTTATCCACAAGGAAGTTGTGAAACATAAACTCCCGATAGTAACTACTCCACCATCGGTGTACGTTTTGCAGGTATCCGGCTCCGTGCACAAAGATGACTGCCTTTCCTTTTTCCGAACCACGCTGCGGCTGGTACAGGCGGGCGGGCACTTTCTGCCCGTCAGATGCGGTAAATCTTACTATTTCCGGTTCGCGCCACGGGTAGGCATCAAAGTCAGGAGTTGTAGATTCGGTCACCCTTCGCATGCTGCTGCCCGGTGCATTTTCCATTAGGTAGAGCTCCCATGGCTGATTGCTGTAGGAATACCTTAGGGCCAGTGTTTGCTCGTCCGGAGCGATTTCAACCTCATACTTGCCGGGGGCACTCGTCAGCTTTTCTAATTGGCCTCCCCGGGTGGACAAATGGTAAAAATGCTGCTCGAAAGGGTTTTCCGCATTAGCAACGATATAAAACGTTTGCTTATCGCGGGACAGTTGAACGCTGCGGATTTCAAAAGTTCCTTTTGTTAGTGCCTGGCGCCGTTCATTCTCCAGGTTATGGGTATACAGATGAGAAAAACCGGTAGTCTCGGATTGATAGTATATAGTTTCCTCATCCAGCCAGCCCAGGGTACCGGTGGAAAAATTCCAGCCCGATATGCCAGGCCCACCGACCCATGCATCATCCTGCTGCCGGTCTACCTGCACCAGCTGCCCGGTGGATAAGTTCAGCTCTGCAATCCAGCGTGTTTTGTTGTCCAGTGCACGGACTACAACCACCGCTCTGCCCTGTTCACTAAAAACCGGGCCATGAATGATCGCCGGACGAGGTGCCTCATACTGCGCCACCGTATCACCGTATACCTGCAGGCGATACCTGGGTTTATCATAGATCCCTTCCAGGCTTAGAGTAGAGACGATATAGAAGGTATCCCGCTGCCGGTCATAGACACCCATTTCGTAATTATCTTGTTCATGCCCTACCTTAGAGCGGGCCTTTTCAATATCGAGGTAGCCGATAGGGTCTACAAAGTGGGGTACTTTAGTACGTTTGGTCTCGGTATCCGTCCGCATCTGCACTGTAACAAAGCGGTCATCAGGGCTAAGCTGTAGCCCGTACCATCTTTTGCTACCCATGTAGATGGTTTCCGGGCGCTGAGGCTCCAGGGCCTCCCGGCGTTCTTTTTCCAGGCGGCTCTGTGTTTCGCGCTGGCGCAGGACTTGAAAGAGTTCCATTTGCTGATCCTCCAGCCATTGCTGGCTTGAATTAGCGGAGCTATTGCCCCCGGCGCTGCCTTTATCAAAGTAAGTGAGTTGCTCCAGCCGCTGCTGCTGAAGGTGCCAGGCAAATAAATTACGGTCACTGGTGAAGATTATTTGCTGTCCGTCAGCAGAGAAAGAGGGATTGGATTCGCGTTGGGCGGTAAATGTAAGCTGGTGGCTACTGTCAGCAGCTACATCGTATAAAAAGAGGTCGCCATTTTTGGCATAAGCCATTTGGGTATTGTCCGGGTTGTAAGTGCCCTGTGCGGGTAAGAAAGTTTGACGCTCAAGGCTTACCACATCCGGGGACTTCGATCTAAGACCCACGCTGTAAAGGGACCGCATGGTATCTTGCTCTGGATTCCAGGTAAAAAAGACTTCCTGGCTATTAGGATGCCAACGGATATCTTCCGGCAGGAAGCCCACAAAACGCTCTCCCTGCATAATATCAGCAATTTCCAGGACAGAGGCGTTTAGGTTTGGCTGTGCCCATGTAACAACCGGAAGACCTATCAACAAAATAAAGCGAAAAACCAGACGCGTCATGTTTTTTCTGCTAAAGGTAGTAAAGTCCGCTAAAAGATGGTCTTGTCGTACTTCGAACCGGAGTTTTCTGAATTTTCAAGGCTCTTGTCGTATCGCATCGAAAAATGAAGGTATAAAGAGCGGGATAAACGCATAACCTTAAAATATATCAGTCCGGCAAAAGCCAGTGTAAACGCCATAGCAGTCATAACCGGCCAATCGTAGTAAAGTACCAGTAACAGGGCGGGTAGCAGGAGCGTCCAGGAAGACATGCCGTAGGAGATGATCAATGCCCCGAAATAGAAGCCAGGCTCCGGTTCGAAGTCCAGTCCACACTTCGTGCATTCGTGATGCATATCAAGGGGGTCGGTCCACTTGAAAGGCTTTTTGAACATATCTCCCTCTCCACAGCGGGGGCATTTATAATTCCAGATTCTTTTCCAGGATAATTTCATGGCTTATATCTTTTCGGGATGACAAATGTACGAAACCACCTGGTACACCGTGTACTGGGTTCATAATCCGTGTATTTCTGATGATAGGAAAACAACACCTGAACCCCGAAAAGTTGACCTCTCCCTTAATTTCACCTGCAATTTGAGTGAGAGCGTGTTTGGATTTTAGTAATCGGTCTGCAAACTACAACTTTCCTGCCTGCCGAAGTATTCGACACGCAGGCAGGTTTGATTATACTTCGTTCCGCAAATCCTCATTTAGCTAGGGCTAAACTCCGGTTTCCGTGCCTCGTCTAATCAAAAAATTGCAAGTTTTCGATCAGAAGACCAAAGTCCCAACACGCTAAGGCAAATGTCATTTTTACTGGACGTTGAAATTGGAGGAACCAGAACGCTCTTCCAATATTATCAGAAAAACAAAAGTGCCAGGAGAGGCTATGTTTAGCAGGGGGTAAGCGGCAGCCGAACGATAGTCTTGGCATTTTAGCAGAAAGCGAACCTGGGTTTTCGGAAGAAATAGTAGTTTTGCCATCACTTCATTACACCATTGACCAAAACTTGAATTTATGTACAATATGCTAAAACACGCGCACTCGGGTTTGCGGTGGCTACTGCTCCTGGCGCTAATTTATGCCATCATCAAAGGCTTCCAATCCTGGCGAAGCGGTAAAGCGTTCAACAAACCCTCTGCGCTGATTGGGCTCATTCTGACGCACATTCAGCTCATCATTGGCCTGCTGCTGTATTTTATTTACAGCCCATTAGTGTCATTCGAAGAAGGCTTTATGAAGAATGACATCACCCGCTTTTATTCTATGGAGCACTTTGTCACTATGATACTCGCCATTGTGCTGATTACGATCGGCTACAGCCGCGGTAAACGCAAAACAGAAAGCACGGCCGCCGGCAAAGCGGTTTTCGTATTTTATCTGATCGGCCTGTTCCTTATCCTCCTGGGTATCCCCTGGCCATTCCGCGGTTTGGGCGGAGGGTGGTTTTAACCTTGAGCATCCCAACACAACAAAAGCCTGTTCCGCATCAATGCAGAACAGGCTTTCGTTTTTTGAAAGGACCTAATGACTGTTATTTACTCAGCGAAGTCGGGCAGCCTAGTGCCGCGAGCTCATTGCAGACCAGATCATTATCCAATGCGATATAGAACGTGTCGAGGTAGCCAAGCATCTCACGCCTGGCATTTCGGCTGAGCAGATCAAAATTGTCAATCATCTCCTCGAAATTTTGCTTTTTGGACTCGAACAGGTCAATAGTCGGTTGGAGCTCATTCTTAGAACGCTCAACACCCAGGTAGATCCGCTGACCAACTTCAGTTTGGCCAAAATCAGAGGAGGGGATAGCATAGTCCACATCAACCATGCCTGAGAAATCAAAGTCATAAGGCACCAGCTTGTAGAGTCCTCCGTCGACCGGCTTAAGGATTTTCAGGTTGCGGGACATGGCAACAGACCAGTCTACATTACCAATCATGTATTGGAACAGAGCGTGTGTCCGCAGGTTATCCTGCTGGAACTCTACTGTAGAAAGACCAAAACATTCATCACACTCTACGCTGTTCTTCCGTTCCGCCAGCTCATCAATATCTTCTAAAAGGATACCATATTTCTCCAGCTTTTGGTTGCTTTCTGTATCAATATAGGTTATTTCAACCAGTTGTACCCGCAGGGCATCATCGGTAAGCTCCTGGTACATTTTGTAAGTCAGGTACTCCCGGAGTACAGCTTCTTTACCTTTTTTACCCGTTTGACAGTGCGTTACCAGCTTAAGGTTATCGTGATCAGACAAACCGCGTGCGGCAAGGTCTTTTTTGGAAAAGTCAATCCGCAGCGGCGGAAAATCACAAACGCGGCGGCGATAGCGACCGCGGGCACGAATTTCGCTTTCGAGCTCTACCCAGGCACCATGGGCATCCCGGTAACGGAAAATCGCCGGGTATTCCTCATTGGTATTTACCTTGGCGTACATCGTGTCCAGGCTGAATTCAAGCTCCAGCTTAAGCACATCTGTGTGCTCTAATTGATCAAAAAGGGTTGGGGTACCAGCTCTAAGCCCAAGGGGGGTAAGGCAAATCGCTAATAGCAGGGTTCGAAAAATGGTTTTCATAATTTCAAGTTGTCGTGGTGATTTCAAAAAACTTGGCTCATAAAGCCAATTGTTGAGCTCAAACAATAGCTCGTGTAATCGGGTTGTTTAATACTATAAAGATGCAGGTTAGCAGCTTTAACCTCTAGTTTTTTAGATCAGTGTACAGAAAAAATCAACGAATATCTAAAAGGAGCTAGGGTACGTCAGCCTTTGTGGCATCATTCCGTTGTGAAGTCGAATGGTTGAGTAGAAAGTTACGTTAGAATGCAGCTTTTTACTTTTACTTTTACTTTTACTTTTACTTTTACTTTTACAAACAAGCTCTAAGCCCTCACTTCAAATCGTAAAAGCGAAAATACTTGACAGAAATTCTACTATACATCTTTGTAATTCCGTTGAATAAGATACATCTTTGTGTGTTTCGCTAATCGACTATCTCAAAATACAGGAAATGAACGAGCCTAAATTGACGCTGGAGCAAATCTTTGCTATGGATTTGCCCCCTATTATTATCTACGCAGCTCCGGTTATGTTTACGTTAGTTTTTATAGAATACTTTATCCGTATTCGCAAGCTACATCGTAATTATGATGCCAAAGATGCCTTTGCTGCAACGGCAGTAGGCATTGGGAATATCATCTCCTCTGCGCTGACGAAGGTCGTCACCTTTGGCGTTGTCTTGTTTTGTTATAATATGGTGCCCTGGAGCATACCCATTACCTGGTGGTCGTTTTTGCTATGTTTTGTAGTGCTGGACTTATGCCGGTACTGGGCGCACCGTGTCGCCCACGAGCAGCGTTTTTGGTGGTCTACGCATGTTACCCACCACTCTTCAGAGCAGTACAATTTCACCGTGGCTTTTCGATTGTCCTGGATTCAACAGCTGAAGATTATTTTCTTCCTGCCCATTGCCTTTATGGGGATCCATCCACTGGTTTTCTTTATCGTACACCAAGTCGAAGTATTGTACCAGTTCTGGCTGCACACCGAGCTCATCAAGAAACTCCCCCGCCCCATTGAGTTTATATTCTCCACCCCTTCTCACCACCGTGTGCACCATGCCACTAATGAGAAATACCTGGACAAGAACTATGGCTCAACCCTGATTATCTGGGACCGTCTGTTTGGAACTTTCAAAGAGGAAGAAGAGACCCCCGATTATGGCATACTGAAGCCAGTCAATTCATATAACCCCGTATATCTGGTTTTCCACGAGGCCATGGACATCGTCAAAGACATGTCTACCTACCGATCCCCCAAAGCATGGTGGAAGATCTTGTTCGGAAGCCCAAACCTTACACTGGATAAGAAAGCCTATGCCGAAGCTGCCGGTATTCCGACTAAAGAAGAGCTGCCCACTTCAAAGGTTAAAGTTAAGGCGAAAGCAGAAGTATAAACTTCCCGCAGGATCGGGGCCATAGGCAACTCCCACGCCCCGTCTTGCGAAAAGCTTCGTGCTTAATTATCGTTCATTAATTCCTCAGCAGGCAATCCCAGGAAAGGTGACTCACCATTGGTTATAATGATTTTTGAGTTTTCAGACTTTGCCATTTCCAGGAAGGCTTCGATAGCGCGGTAGCGCAGTACCTCATCCGTTAGCGATTGCTGTAGATTAGCATTGGCCTCTGCCTGTGCCTCTGCCTGCAGTCGGGTGGCTGCCGCGCCGCCCGCAGCTTGTATTTCCACACCCTGCCGGTCGGCATCAGCTTTAATGACGGCTGCGTCCCGTTCACCCTGTGCCTGAATGATGCGCCGCTCCGCGTCAAGCTGTTCACGCTGCTTAATGAACTCCATGCGCTGCGCGTCCTGCTCGGCCTGTAGCACTTCCTCAATGGAGCGGGAAAGCCCAGCCGGCAAAACGATGGCTTTCATCAGTACGTTATCAACGATCAAGCCTTTGGGCTCCAGGATTTCCGCCATCCGGTCGCGAATCTGGGCTTCTATAACTGACCGCTCGCCAGAGTGCATATCCTTAGCCAGAAAGCGGGAGCTGACATCAGCGGCAGCAGAACGAAATACGGGTAGTATCACTTCGCTTTCGTAAGCCCGCCCAATATCGCGCAACAGGGTTGGCGCACTGGAAGGCCGGATACGGTACAAAATGGACATTACAGAGGTAATCGTCAGGCCTTCTTTAGATGGCAAGCTGCTTTTGATTTCCAAATTCACAGTACGGGTTGGCAGTGTGATAATATTAGTGGTAAAAGGGTTGTATCCCTTCGGGCCTTCAGGCAAAGCTTCGTTGCTGATTTTACCAAGGCGCTGCTTTACTCCTACTTCGCCGGGGCGGACTACCATACAACTGGTGAAGAACGCTCCCAAAAGAACAAGGATTAACATTGTTTTTGTCTTCATAGCTTAAAGGTTTTGGTAATAATGACCTGAGAAGATGCGATTTGGTTCGCATTCGCGCGCCCTTTTTGATATAAAGTTTACCAAGCCCTGAAGCCATAAAAAAAGATCAACTATTCCCCAACGCACCCCTTACCAGTTGACCAATGCGTTGTAATCTATATCTTCCGAAAAACGCTTCTGCCCTTCTGCATCAATCACTTTCATCCGGAGCTCTTTTTTCTTCCAGTCCATTTCCAGCATACCAAAGTGGTTTTCCATAACCGGCCCCTGAATACGGTTGTCGTTTGGTGTAGCGAAGCCCCAGGTGGAAGTAATACCGCTCGACGTAACATCGTAAATGGGATACAAGCCGGGGTATTCCACCTTTGAAATTTCAGCGTAGTGTACATCACCCGAAATAAAGACCACCCCATTTGCTTTCTTATTTTTGATGAGCTCCAGCATGCGCTTTTGTTCGTGAGGGAAATTCGCCCAGGCTTCATACCCATTGTAGGAAATACCAAACTGCGTGCTGCTGCCGATGACCCGCAGGTCTGCTGGCTTTTCCAGTACTTTGCCCAGCCATTCCCACTGCGCTTCGCCCAGCATTGTGGAGTCTTCGGTTTCGTAGGGCCAATACCCCAGATCATAGTGAAACGCCACTGTATCCACTTCCTGCCCTTCATAAGGACGCACGTCATCACGGAAAGTCCGGGTGTCGAGCAGAATGATTTGCACGGTTTTATCACCGGCTTGCAACATATAATCGGTAAAAATGCCCGGTCGGCTATACCGTTCATCACCCTCCGGCACTTCAAATACGTCCAGAAAGATAGCCTTGGACGCCTCTTTTTCCGGATAGTGCCGGCCGCTGTCATTCCAACCATAATCGTGGTCATCCCAGGTGGCCAGGATGGTAGTACTGTCCTTCAGCACCTTGTACTCCGGTTTCGCCATCCAGCGGTCGTACTTATTCCGAAGGGTATCCATATTGTGGGTGTCACCGTAGATGTTATCGCCAAGAAATACAAAGACATCCGGTTGCTGCTCAGCAGCAAGCCGAAGAACCGGCTGTGCCTGATCCTGACTCCCACAGGAGTCGAATGCGATTCGTGTGACACCAGGCGTTGTCGTCGCTTCTTTTGATGCCTGGGAATTACAGCTAAATAACAGTACCAATAACAGAAAAAGGAGGCTTTGATTCTTCATTTTTGAGTTGGTTTATGAACTTTTCAGTGCTAGTTATAAAATACGCGATGTTTTTTGCAAAAAGCAGCCATCGCTAGCTTCACCGACGATTAACCAGTTTAGCATAAAAAACAACGAATTTCGGATTTAATATCCAAATATCTCTTAGCGATTCACGACATCAGCCCATAATGAATCATAAATTATCCGTATCTGAGAATGGGAATAAGAATAATTCCCCCAACGCCCTCTTTCTTCCCGCTGATTTCTATATTTTTGCCAACAAGCTCTAACCAAATAAACCCAAGGAGTAAGCCCTCCTTAAGTCACCAAAATATAGCTCATGAAAATTGGCATCATTCGAGAGGGGAAGATACCCCCAGATTCCCGTGTCCCGCTTATTCCCGAACAATGCGCCTCTGTTTTAGGCCAATATGAAGGTCTTGACATCGTTGTACAACCGTCTCCCGGCCGTTGCTATCCCAACGAAGCCTATCGGCATCATAACATTTCCCTCACGGAAAACATAGAGGATTGCGAAATCCTCATGGGCGTCAAAGAAGTCCCTATTGAGCAACTTATCCCCAATAAGACTTACTTTTTCTTTTCGCACACCATAAAAGAACAGCCCTACAACCGACACCTGTTGCAAGCTATTCTTGAAAAGAATATCCGCCTGATCGACTACGAAGTGCTCACCAATGACCGAGGCAAGCGCCTGATTGCATTTGGTAAATTTGCCGGTATGGTAGGTGCGCACAACGGAATTATGACCTACGGGCAACGCACCGGACTTTTTGACCTGGTACGTATGAACGAATGCCTGGATTATGCTGAAGCCAGACAGGCGTACAAAAAAATGAAATGGCCGCCGATGAAAGTGGTCCTTACCGGAACAGGACGGGTAGGAAAAGGCGCATCCCTGGTACTGCAGGATATGGGCCTTCGGGAAGTGGAGCCGGATGCCTTTCTGAACGAGACCTATGACGAAGCGGTCTTCACTGTACTGGCCTGTGCCGACTACGCTGCCCGCAAAGACGGCAAGCCATTTCAAAAGCAAGACTTTTACCGAAACCCTTCCGCCTACAAGAGCATCTTTGCACCGTACGCCTCCGTTGCAGATGTAATGATCAACGGGATCTACTGGGATAACGATGCGCCCGCCTTCTTTACCATTGATGAGATGCAAAGTAATGATTTCAATATACAGGTGGTTGCCGATGTGACCTGTGATATTGCCCCCATTTCTTCTATTCCGTCTACGCTACGCCCCAGCACTATTCCGGATCCGGTCTTTGGATTCGACCCTGAAACAGGGGAGGAAACGGAACCTTATCAGCCTCACTCCGTAGATATGATGACCATAGATAATCTGCCGAATGAGCTCCCCCGGGATGCTTCCAAAGCATTCGGTCAACAGTTTATTGAATTTATTTTACCCGAGTTGCTAAAACCCAATAGCAAGATCATCGAAAGAGCCACAGTGGCGGCAGACGGCAAACTTGGCCCACACTTCCAATACCTCAAAGGATATGTGGAAGGTGTAGAGATGTAGATGCAGAATTTTACTTAAGATAAGCCAGAATATTCTGCTCAATACGATTGGTGATATTTGTAGTGTCGGTGCGCTCGAATTTAAGCCCCGTAATGCGCTCGTATAATTCGATATAGCGCTCTGAGACCTGCTCGACGAACCCATCCGGCATGATCGGCATGATTTGCCCTTCTTTGCCCTGAAAGCCATGGTCCATCAGCCATTCGCGGACAAACTCTTTGCTGAGTTGTTTTTGGTGCGCCCCTTGGTCCTGCCGCTCTTCGTACCCCTCTGCGTAGTAGTAGCGGGAACTGTCAGGGGTATGGATTTCATCAATCAGGTAAATCTGACCATCCCGCTTACCAAATTCGTACTTGGTATCCACCAGCAACAAGCCTTGCTTTGCAGCCATTGTTGTGCCCCGCTGGAAAAGCGCACGGGTGTACTGCTCCAACTGTACGTAGTCAGCTTCGTTCACGATACCCTGCGCAGTAATATCTTCCCGGCTGATGTCCTCATCGTGCCCTTCCTCGGCCTTCGTTGCCGGCGTGATAATCGGCTCCGGAAAACGGTCGCTTTCTTTCATACCATCTGGCATCGGCACCCCACAGAGTTCTCGTTTACCAGCTTTGTACTCCCGCCAGGCGTGTCCGGCCAGGTAGCCCCGGATAACCATCTCTATTTTGAAAGGCTCACAGGCTACCCCCACTGCCACATTGGGGTCAGGAACACCTTGCAGCCAGTTGGAGACAATATCTTCTGTGGCCTTTAGAAAGTGAGTAGCTACCTGGTTCAGCACCTGCCCTTTGTAGGGAATAGGGCGGGGCAGTACGTGGTCAAAGGCAGAAATGCGGTCGGAGGCCACCATGACCAGTTTTTGGCCTACCGTGTACACATCACGTACTTTTCCACGGTAGAATGCAGTCTGACCAGGCAGGTTCATCTGTGTCTCCAGTACGGCATCGGCTAGATTAGACATCGGCTTAAATTTTTGGCAAAGGTAATTACAATTTCTAAAGCAAATTACCGGGAGGCCCTCTGATTCTGCTATATTCATGGTCTGAAACAGGAAAAAGTCAACCAAAATCTATTGTACTTTCCGTACTAAAACTATATCAAAGAAAATGAGAAACTGGATTATCACCCTTCTTTTACTGCTCTTCAATGCCCCGATTTTACTACAGGCTCAGCAACAGACCTTCCCCGCCGAGCGCAGCACCGCCGAATTCCTTGGAAAAAGCCCTGCCCTTACGGAACTCTCCAGTACATCCCCGCAAAGGACCGGCAAGACAAAGCTCCGGCGCATGATCCCCAAGGAAATCCCCAATTTCACCCAACGGCAGCATATACCCCGAAACGCAACCCATACAGCAATGCCTAAAGGGGCGGACCCAAGGTATGCTAATCAAATGCTGCGTAGTCAGAACCTGGAGGTGGAACCTACTATTGTTTTCGAGGGTATTGACCGACCAGCCTCCGGCGGGATTTCACCACCGGACCCCTGCGGTGACCTCAACGGGAAGCAATACATACAAATGACGAATTCCAGTGGGGGAGCTATGATGCGGATCTTCGATCTCGAAGGCAACCTTACCCTCGAGCTATCGTCTCTAAGTGCCCTATGGGCGGAATTCGGCGTCAGCGGCCTCGGTGACCCTATCGTGCTTTGGGACCATGCTGCCGGGCGCTGGATGATTTCAGAGTTCCAGGATTTTGGCGGTAATGCCTTACTGGTCGCCATTTCTGTAACGGACGATCCGACTGGTGAATGGTACGCCTACCGCTTCCAGACTCCCAGCTTCCCGGATTACCCCAAGTACTCCGTTTGGCACAACGCTTACCTCGTTACTACCAACGAGCCTTCTG
>Ga0307978_1000337_pt1 | contig 39638 bp, 29 predicted proteins | sample OrgLakmetage1056_FD_203151 | JGI IMG/M metagenome (GOLD analysis project Ga0307978, IMG submission 203151) | Saline water microbial communities from Organic Lake, Antarctica - #1056 | ecosystem: Environmental > Aquatic > Non-marine Saline and Alkaline > Saline | place: Antarctica: Organic Lake... | reverse complement strand
GGGTAATACTAAGTATAGCTATCGGTACCGGTGACTGCTACTGTACTATACCAGAGTTAGAGCAGCCACAGGATATAGATATACAGAGAGCCCTTAGTCTAATGTTGGTCTGACAGACTGCTGGCTTGTTGGAGGGACTTTTGCCGGACGCGCGCACCGACAATATTGTTTTTGTTGTTGTTGTTTAAGTAGTAATATGCTTGGGTCTTCTCTCTAGGCCACACAGAAGGACTCGTCAATAGCGTCAAAGCGCTTTAGGATCCGGAGAAGTGGGAATTGGAGACAGGCGCTTTCGCGCGGGATCCACACCTGGGACTAGCCCTCCATTGCGGTATCCCCAGTCTAGCCTCTCTACAGCATTCAAGTATCGTCGTCTTGGAACGAACAGTATTTCTGCTGCGTCGTCTACCAAGTTTCCTCGGCCAAGTTGTTGCCTTGACAGGGCCACGCGAACCGTCTCCAAGCTGCTAGACACCAAGGTCGCCGCCATTGGATTGGCCATCCTTGGATTCACCTGCCGTTCCTAGGGCCGCATTAGCGGTATTCGATTCACACAAGGAATCAAGCTGTAAGTTTTTCGCTTTCCCTTTCCAGTGTCATGCCCATCGTCCAAGGTGCAGTGTGTTGGAGCATGAAATCGTTTTTTAGGGAATCCCTCTCCCTCTCACCTCTCAAAGTCGTGTCCAAAATCCAAAGCAAAAAAATCCATAAAAGAGTACCGAATACTGTAGATTAGATAGCTCAGTAGCAGTTTGTCTTCCGGGACTGATAATTTAGCTTGCTGGCTTATCCATACATGAGATATGTTTACTTTATCCACTATTTCTGACTCAAAAAAGGCAAAACCTGGATTATACTCTATTGTTGACTACTAAATTTCTCTTTTCACTTTTTCGCCAACACGGGCTCACTTTTTCGCCAATAACATAACCAACGAGAAGTCTCATCTCCTGCAGCAACAACACACTACAAACAAATATCGTATCATAGGCCATAAACAGCAACTCCGCCTTATCATTTCGTTGTGAGTGTTAGCATGACTGAACGTCGATCCAAACAGAGCGAAAAAGATCCGTTGGAGCCCATGTCATTCCCTCAGCGACGCCTAAAGGTTGCGCCCCCGCCGGTTCAGACAGTATTTTACAACGAGAAAGGGGCTAAGTCGTCAACAATCCCTGTCCTAGATGATCCTGACGACACCAAATTTGAGCTAATGCAGGTCTCTGTTACTGTGTATGGTCTTTCAGGAATTATCTGCCGAACTGGCGTCGATCAAGCAAAGAAAGCCAGGCGATTTTCCAGAGGACGAAGCAGTGGCGAATTCGGTTCCGTTATGAAACCATTCGATGTCGACGAGTCGGGAAATAGTACTGTGCTCAATCCCAAAGGACCTACGCTGGAAAACGACGCTGTACCAACGACCGCGATTGTATCCTTTCGTAGGAACGCAATTAGTTCAGCTACCGATCTCGAGACTTTCCTACCAAGCTTGCCTTTGGCGAAACCAACGTCGGGTTTTGGTAACACCCTTCGTTATATGGCATCATGGTCAGCTGGTGAGAATCCTGCCTTGTTGGAAGTGGACGAGCAAGGGCCTTCCACCTTCAAAATGATCCGTGTGATGAAAGGCGAAAACTACCATCCGGAGGGGGCCAAGATAGCACAGTTGTCTGGTTTCGTCCACGAAACCATCGACTTGGGCGTTTGTCTTGGAAAAGGTAAAGAAATGATTCCCCTTGGAGTTGCCTCGTTTGCCATTACTGGAGATGAAGAGGGTGAGGTGATTTTGAACCTTCCAGTCAAGTCGAAACCCAGGGAGAAGAAAAAGAAACGAACGAAGAAAGCAGCCTTTCCACAGGATCCAAATAAATCTTATTTACTGGACGACAATGCTACACTGCGTGTCGGTTTGCGGGTTTTGCCGCAGCATACGATCCAGAAAGCGAAAGACAGGATCGATCAGGATAGAGTCAAAGAAAAGCGGTCTCTGGAGGCCGTTTTGGAAGGCCTCTTCGACGAGAACCTCGTCCTAGAACTCAATGATGAAAGCTCTCTACTCGATCGCTTCGTTGCCAATCAAAAGAAGAAACTGCGAAAAGAACTGGCAGAGCTTAACCAAGCTGGATATAATGGAGTGGAAACTCCTCAGAGTAGTTTCCCGGCATTTTTTTGTGGTGTATTGACGTGCAGTTCCGTCTCTAAGCCTCAACCTGAAACATCCAAAAATCCGCCAACAGATATTGTTGGCTATACTGAATCGCAAGAGACGACGAGTAGCGCACCACTAACACTCATGAGCTCGGTCTCCGAATCCACCGGTGAATCGGATCCAAGCAGCATCTTCCGGCGGTGGTAGAAAACGGCGTGTATGCGGTATCCGTGGCAGGGCGTAATTACCTCGGATGTATTTGCATGTATTGTGGCATAGCAGTATACTCAGTGTAGACTATGTACTATGTATCTTAATAAAACGTTCGGCAGACCCTTCTACACTTACTCAATCTATAGTTTCCATCGTAAACGTGGAACGTATTTATTAGGTACCTTGCGTTCGAGTCGGCTATTATGATGTATGGTGCTACTGTATCGTATGTGATGCAGAAGAGGTAATGATAGAAGGTACTGTCTAAGATAGCTAGCATACAGAATAACAATACATTGAAGGAATCTATCAGGGTCACCTCGACACGACCTCGCCTGGATCAACTCCGATGTTGCACGCCATGTCGATAGCTAGTATTGTGGGGGCTGTCGAACTCGAAGGAAAGATTGTCAGCTCCAACGATATCGAAAGAAAGGACATCGCTCCCCACATCGCTCCGGATGTCACCCGTGTAGTCATCCGAGTAGTCGCCAGATACTCTTTCTTCGAGGCTACTAGACCCCATTGAATCTGAATAAGGTGCCGACGGTGATTTTGAAGGAGCATGCCGTGACATCAATGACATGGAAATATCGGACGTCTCTCCGCTGACGTTTGATTCATAGCTGTACATCCCAATTCGTATATTTTCGAGGAAAGTGGCTGCCTGATCAACGACGCTCCCGATTTCGTCTACACGATAACTCAGTAGTGAGCCCGCGTCTGACAATGACAGATTGTGATGTATCTGGCGGAGAGACTTTCCGTAGCCGGCCTGGAGATTGGGAGCAGGAGTCTCGCTTTCGACATCTGAAAAGTGCGAAGGAACGGTGATAGCCTCTACATAAGAGTTGTCCGTCACTGCACTTGATTCGTCTTCTAGATCGAGCGACGTGTTGCCACGAGAGAGTTCAGAGAACATGGTCCCTTCGGTCGCATCCATACTGACTGGAGAACGATTCGCTTTCTCTATATTCGACCCAATTTCAACTTGTTCAGACCCGATAGCCCTTGCATCATCCTTCGCGTCGGATCCGAACGCACCCTTCTGCATTTCTGCGAAACACCTCTCGGTGATCTCGACACCGAGTGAAGAGAGTGGCCTTGTGGCATACTGGGTATTTTCTGTAGTTTGTTGACTAGCTTCGAGTCTTTCCATCTTGTCAGCGATAGTCTCATCTATTTCGAAATGTTGAGCCTGTTCAGCTACTCCGGCAACTTGGACGCCAGGAATCGAGATTGGACCTTGAGGGTATCGGAAGCCTGGTTGTGAGTTGGCACCGTTCTCCCTGCTTTGACGACGTATGGCCTCAGTCGAGGTTCTGTTATCGATGACGTTGTCGCTCTTCGCCTTGTTGAGCTTTTTCCGACTACTACTAGCCACACAATCGCCGACAATAACCGTTTGCAAACCAGAGTCTGAAGTGTTGATGACGTCTTGACGTTCATTGCGAGTACCGATGACACGAAGTCTAACGAGTGACTGTCGATCGCCTCTTTGCCCTTCTATAAGGCCTATTCTCCTTTTAACTGCTAAATCCAACGATGAAGTAGCTTTTCCTTTTGCTGTTGATGCTTCGAACTTGTTCGTAGTCGATGACGGACGATTCTTCTTGTGCGCTTTACTGGTAGATACCATTTGTTGAGCGACGTAAGAACGCCTGGCGCTAGTGGTGGGTTTGTTGACCGAAGGCGGCGGCGTAGTCAAAGAATATTTTGTCGAAACGGGTCGGATAAAGGGAGTTGGATCCGATTGAACATCGAGATCCGCAAACAAGCTTTCCCTTGAGGTATCATAAGATTGGTGATCGTTGGCCTTGTCTCCGCATCGTTGCACATACATTCCCGCCTGTAGAACGGCTGTCTCGGAGAGCTCGTACACCCAGTTGTCGTGGCGGAAAGACCGGCCGGTGGTGGCAACCTTGGAAGCACCAAATATACCTTTTCGAAGACACGGTTTAATGGGCTGCACTGTCAACTCAACCTTCTTGCTGCTAACGCTCGCTCTGTTTACTTTCAGCAAAGCTATACCGAGTGGTAGCTTCTCCTCACCACGCCTGACACCAATGAGGATGCTGAGGGTTTCTGTATCAGGTGTGTCATCGTCGCTCTTTCCACGTTCATTATTTAGTCGCACTGAACAGTACATGCTATTTCGCTTCTGATCGTCGCCATTTCTACGAGACCACTCGAGAAGAAAAGCCGATTTGCCTCCATTTTTTAGATGTGATGTGATGGGCTTGCTCTCTACCGGCTTGGTAGAAGCTGTAACCCCGGCAGGAAGCGAAGTAATCTCAGAGTACCCGACGACCAACGAGTTGTCCTTTGATCGGAGTTGGCTGCCTCTATTCTTTCCCTGTCGCATACAAACACCTGAGATGTGCCGCATTGTAACGCGAATTAGCAGTGTTTCACTGTCGGACGTCTCTTCTTCTGGGGATACCTGCCGCGGTGACACCTCCTCTCCAATAGCAACTTCGAATAGCTCGCCAGTTTCGAGTTCGAATGGTCGAGGGGATGGGGAGGTACGAGTTCTCCCTTCGTCTCTAACTTCCATTTTCGGTTGAATGGCTTCTCCCGACACGGCAACCGAGCTTGATCGAATACGTTTCTCACTCCTGGTGGGAGGTGTGTTGAAAGGCGGCTGCTTGCAACCAAACTTTGCACTTGTGCCGTTCGATCCAGCCTTTGGATCCAACCCTCGCCTAGTCGAGGGAACGAAGAGCTCGATGGATTTATCCACGCAATTAATAGTTGGAGGCTGAGCTCGATCACCGACGCGACCTTTCCTTCCAGTCTTTACGCGACTTATCCATCCACTCTTTGCGCGACCTGTTTTTCCAGTCTTTGTCGTCTGTAAAGTTGTTTCTGGTCGGTTGCTTTCCCTATTCTCGACGACCTTCCGAGGGGCACTGTTCAATTCTTTCTGCTCAGAGACTTTGTGATTCAGCAATGAGCACTCAGGTCGACTCGGTTTGTCTTTGATTGCATGCGTAGCAGCCGGGTCGACGCAGGCTGAGACTCGTGCCGCCATACGAGTCTTGGAATTCTTTTCTCGAAGTGGCAAAGTACCGAGGTTGCTGGACACGTTTCCACTGTTTCTTGGTCGGGTCTCTGGAGATAGAATCGTTGCTAAGCTCTTAAGGGACGCAGCTTGTTTACTATATTCAACAGAAAGCGGGTTGCAGTCAACGATTGTTTCCGTTTTACAGACCGCTTTGGGGGTAGACTTTCGAGGAGGTAGCTTTGCCACCATTCCAGCCTTCCCGGCCATTCTTCTGAATTGGCCACTCGGTGACTTTGAAGTTGACGGGCCAGAATTTTTGGCAGTGCTAGTGACCATTTCTCTTTTATCCACCCTCTCCTCTCTCGCGGGCCACGCTCGTTCTGTTGAATTAAATAACATGCCAGTCGACGTTCCCTCACGTGCCGTTTCATTGCCAGCTGTCAATCTCAAAGATTCTTCGTCGCGTGCTCGTACCGTGACGTTCGGCGCTGTCGGTCTTCTTCCCACTGTCCCCATCATGGACTTTGAACGGATATGCCTTGCTTCATTTGTTGTAGACAGTCCGTTTACTTGCAAGTTTGATGCAATTGGAACAGAATACTTTAACGGGGGCTCAGCAGCTATTGAACCCTCGTATCGAATGGGCTGAGCTATTGTCGACTGAAGCATATCTCCTTGTCTCGTGGAAAGGTAGCGGCTATAGCTATCGATGGTGAGAGAGCTTGCGTTCGACAGAGGAACGGTCGTTTGCATGGACTGTGGTGTTGTAGGAGTCCGATGCTCTTCTCCATAATAGCGTCGGCTTGCCACAGACACATGCAAGCTTGGAACTGTCTCCCTGTGACGAGCACTGGGTTTCGAATGCCCTTTTGGAACTGTAATCTGCATTTCGCCGGGGAAGGCAGTTGCTGCCTTGTCCTTCCTCGAGACCAAGCGTCTAACCATGATCTTTCTATCCCTCTGGTATAGTATGCGATATATCAACAACGACGCAATCAGAAGTCAGAGCAAATGAGGTGTCTTTGGCAACTGGTAACTAAGTATTGTAACAAGCCGTTATATTGTAGACTATTGTGTACGATATCTCTTGTGACAGACAAGATCGAGATTGCAGCTCGCTTTTCGCATCGCCTTTTATTTCAGCGAGAATCATCATCTGCTCCGTTTGGATAGAGGGCATTATTTAGGGCTTAATTTAGCTAGTTGCTCAACCGTCCGTCCGTCCATCGCTTTTCGATGACGTCATTTCTCATTCCCGGATGAACGTAAAATCTTTTTTGTTCTTTGGAAAGAGTTGCTGCCGACCGCACCGTCGGAACGAGAAACGAGATGAAAGGTGCACATTTCATACGATATACCGGTACGGTACCGGTACCGATACACTGAAACTGAAAGCGGTTTGGTTTGCTGTCTCCATCTTTTAAGTAGAGTATATGCCAACGTGGAAGACTTATCTACTGCCCTTCTTAGTATCGCTTTCCCTGGATTATTCCATCTCCACTTCTCATTTCTCCCACAGAATATCTCCAACCATGAGTTCTCCCTACCCAAAGTACCAAACGCTTCTCGTGGACATGGATGGAGTCCTTGCAGAAGTGTCCATGTCATACCGAGCTGCCATATTATCCACTTGCGCAACTTACGGCGCCAAGTCGGTGACAGACGATACTGTACTCAAATGGAAGGCCCGGGGAAACGCCAACGACGACTGGAAGCTGTCTCATGATCTCATCAAGGACGACCCGGACGGCGACAACCAAGTCACTCTCGAACAAGTGACTAAAACCTTCGAGCGCTTCTATCAAGGACACGGCGATACGCCTGGCCTCTACAAGCTCGAGACTCTCATTCCAACCCGCGAGACGCTCGAGGAGCTTCGAAAACGCTCCAAACCTGGCATGGGTATTGTGACTGGTCGTCCTCGTGGCGACTGTCTCAAGTTTCTAAAAGACTTTAATCTGGAGCATCTCTTTGACGCCATGTATTGTATGGAAGATGGTCCGAGCAAGCCCGATCCTTTCCCAGTCAGACGCATGTGCGAACTGCTAGGTGTCGAGCCTTCTTCCTCTGTCGTGTTGGTTGGAGATACACCAGATGATATCAAAGCGGCTGTGTCAGCTGGCTGTTGTGGTGTCGGCGTGACGACCCCGGAAGCTGTCGTTGCTTGCGATGCCAAGGGAGAGCACCACACATTGGCCACTCTCAGTGTGGTCATGAAGGAACGTGGAGCAGATGTCATTTTGCCTCCGGGCTTTGCCGAGTTGGTCGATATGTTTCCCAAGCCGTAGGTATCATGCAATTACTGTTCTGCTCGATCCAGACTAGTAGTCGTTGTTGAAAATTAAGATACACAATAAACATTCGTATTTATAATTATAGCAATGCTCCGAAGTGCGTTTGTTACTCCTCCCTTTTGGAACTAGCGCTTGGTTTGGCCACAAAATCTCCAACGTATCGAAACTGCGCCAGGATTCCCTTGGGAGAAAATAATGCCCAAAAGCCAGGCGAAGACGTATCAATGGCATCCGTCTTCATGGTTACCGTTCCTTCCTTTAGAAGGATTGAATCCCCGTCCAGGTCTTTTCGTGCCTGCAGATAAAAGCGTTGCTGCGAGGCCTTGGCTGAAACAGTCTCTGGGAGCTGGACATCGACGGAAAACATGACATAGTCTTGTTCGTCTTCTGCCGACGTTTCCTCGTCCCATCCCCACGTCTTGATTATAGATACAGCCTTGCTAGCAGTGGCGTCCCCTGGTTCGTGCGCCACGAGATTGGTATAACCGTCATCGCGAAACTGAACCGTTAGCTTACCCCGAAAAAAGTCGCGTGGCGTTGCCTCAGAGTCTTTTTCGTTGGAAGATTCCGGCGTACTAGCAAAGCGATACGTCATGGTCCAGACAGAATTATCCATCTTACTGTAGACCGGGGCTTGCAGCTTTGCGGATGTCGTTAGTGTATCGGTGGGTTTCACTGGTCTCGCAGCTTGTTCCGTTCGCAACTTGGATTCGAGACTGGCGACTTCCTGTCGTAGCTTGGACGCCTTGTCGAGAAACTGTTTACGATCTTTGCCTTCTTGGTCCGTATTGGATGCATGTGCATATGTTGGTGCTTGCAGCGTCCTCCGGGGTACGAGGCCTCGATGCAACAAAGGGGGAAAGCCAAGGCATCCTGGCAAGAGCGCCACGCAGCACCCGAAGAAGACCAGGAGGATGAGCGGTCCAGTCCGGCAATAATCACGCCGGGGCAGAGCTGTCTCTACCCTCATGGTCTGGTTCCGAGTGTGTGGGCAATACCGCTAGCGCCCGGGTCGGTCAGTAGCGACTACAGTGCGGTGGCGACGTCCACATTAATGCGTTGTACTAAATGCGGTGGTGCGGTCGAAAAAGCGTATCTTTTTCAGTTTCTTGTTTGGTACCGTAGTCTACCGTGCGTGCGTGCGTTCCGGTACGGGTACGTACGACTACCACACGGACGCCTCGTACTGTAGTAACCACTATTATGTATGATGCATACGCGTGCACGATACGTATATACATAGCTCGACCGTGCGTATTGGATTGTAACCTGTAAATGGCATGTATTCATTAGTCTAGTAGAATACTTAGGTCTTTAGACTAGTCCTTCATTTCACAAAAAATGCAAATACCGTATATCTTGTCATGGAGGACTGTTCACTAAAGAAGCAACGAAACGGCACAAGAAGGCCAATGACTGATACTACATACTAGTAGCAGCGACTGCTCTCGAGAAAGGTCAAGCTACTGGCGCAAATCATTCACCAATGCACCCAAAATACTGTGCGTCACTGCCCCAGAACTTGCTCGGCCACTCACGAGAGGCTACTCCGGAAGTGGCGCTCCTGTGACTGCGCCTGGTGGAAAGAGACTTGATTTTATCCACGAGAGCTTGGGACTTGTGGTGGGGGGGTCCCTCTCCTTGATCAAGAAGAGACTTTGTATATTCCTTTTAACGCGCTGTTGAACTAATCTTCTTTGGAAATGACGCTGTCACTTCCTTGGTTCTCCACAAACGTGACGCATTTGTGGCGGGTCTCCTCCTGAACAAAGATAGCTTCCTCTTGAGCAAGAACAGTTCTTCGTGTATTCCTCTTACGCACGGAGGTGCTCTCACTAACAGAGAAAGACCTTACTAGTTTCTTGGTGAGAACTGAAGACTTGAAATGTGTATCATCGTGCTCAAGAACAGCATTCTTGGTGTAGCTACTAGTAGCTAGCTACTCCTTATCGAGCACACTGCTGAGCAAGCGAAGCCCTGGCTACTCATGCTGAGAGCAGCATCATGATGAAAGACTCCGCGGAGGTACAAGGCGAGAGGACGGCCATTTTCATTTGTGAGCGTGAAAAAGCCGTGGACCAATTCGATTGGATTAAGATTTTCCGTTGTTCTTTTTTCGAACCGCGCGAGACGATGAACGATGATGAAAGACAAAGAAGAAAGAAAGTGAGATGACACATCAGCGCCTTGCCTCTGCTCTCTATCATACTAGACACCGTCCGATTGGGTCCGTATAACTCTGGAGGATGATAGAGGCTACTAGTAGTGCTTCGGCCGACATTGGAAGCAGCGCGTGTCGAATCCTATATTCGACACAGTCGGGCCGAGCCAAGGCATGCGCCCGGCGAACGGCTCGTCTACTGCGCGAAGAAACAGCGTTGCACGTATCCAACGGAGCCGGTAAAGCCTTTGACGAGGACTGTACCGGTAACTTGGTGGAATGGATCCAAGATATCAAGAAGAGCCAGTCTTTTTTAGTCTTGTTTGTGAGCACAACGGGGGATGGAGAGCATACGGATACCATTCAACAGACTTGGAAGCAGCTGTAAGTTTCTGCACATTATTTTCGCGAACGTATCCTTCCCGCTGATGAAAGCTGACCACGATCTCTCTCTCTCTTCTCATTACCTTGTGTAGACTCCAAAAGTCTTTGCCGCCGAATCTCTTGGACGGAGTGGTCTTTTCGATTTTCAATCTCGGCGATCGCGCTTACGGGCCACAGTTCTGCGCAGCGGGTCGGAAATTGGCCGTGCGATTCTTGCAACTGGGCGCCACGCTGCTGTGTGAACCTGGTTACGGAGATGATGGGACAGCTGGAGGTGGTGTCTTTGCGGATTTAGATCTGTGGTTGCAAGAGACGCTAATCAAGACACTGGTGGCCAAGCACGGAACGAAACTGTCAGAGCAAGACGGCCCCGACTCGTTTACGCCGTCTATAGCGTACCATGTCAGAGTCTCTGCCGAAGCATCATCGCCGACCGATGTAGATCAGGAAGAGTGGCAACTGGGACGTTATGCGGAATGTTATCAATCCTTCTTTCGACGCCTGTGTCCTCTTACAGCCTATCGATACAATGTAAGAAACAAACGACAACTCAAAGAACCCATCAACAACAATAACGAACGACAGCCTCCTCTTGTGGGGCGTATAACTGTCAACGAAAGACTCACGGCGATAGACTGGGAGCAAGATACACGGCACATTCGAATTCAAGTGGATCAAGGCAAGGATGGAGTGGAAGCATCCGCCACTGCAGCAGCAGACTGGGATCCTGCATCGCTGCCGTATCAAGCCGGGGATGTTGCCACGATTCTGCCATCGAACCCTGGAACAGAAGTGGAGCGCTTCCTTCAAGTGTTACCATCAGACTTGTCCTGCTTGGCTGACTGTGAGATTAATATTGAGAACGAAGAAGGTACTACTGATTCGTCAGGTGGTGCTGGCTGCTCCTTTTGGCCCCAGCGCTGTACCTTGCGTGGCTGGCTTACTCATTGTGCCGACATTCACGCTCTGCCCGAGCGAGAAGACCTTCGAGCACTCGCTGTGTATTGTTCCAAAAAGCACGAGCATGGACAGGATCAACGTGACAAGCTAGTGTCATTGAGTGAAACGACAGAAGCGGCCTTGTACGCTGACTACATTCTACGAGAGAAACGAAGTTGGGTGGATGTCTTGTACGACTTTGATTCCCTGCGAGCGCTGGGGTCCCTCTTGGATATCACAGCGTTACTGACTTTGTTAGGGCCGATTCGTCCACGTGAATTCAGTATTGCTAGCTCTCCTTCTCGTGAATGGTTGACCCAAAAATCGGAAGGGAAGGAACGACACCACGTTAGCCTGGAACTTTGCGTGGCGGTCGTCCAAGGTGCATCACCTTTGGGCAGATACCATCACGGTCTCTGCTCCCACTATTTGTCAAAAACAACTCCTTCCGATGGTAGCGACAGTAGTGGTTCTTTGCTGCGCCTTTGGATTCGACCTGGATCGTTCGGCAAGCTTCCACTGGAACTCTCAGCAGGCGATAGCACCGGAAGATCAAGATTGGAAACGCCTGTTCTGTGCGTTGCGGCTGGAACTGGAATCGCACCATTGCGGGGGCTGCTGTTGGAGCGAGAAACAGTCAGGCTCATCATGTCGAAAGCTGAAGGCCACCAGCTGCCGCCAATTGACACTTTTGAACGCGACAACATTCTCATCTTTGGCTGCCGCAAAGAGACGGCCGATTTCTACTACAAGGACGAGTGGCGAGCTATGGAAGAGTCTGGGCAACTCAATTTATTGACGGCCTTTAGTCAAGATCAATGGCACAAGATATATGTCCAGCAAAGGCTTGTACAGGCGGATGGTGAGCATGCTCTACTTGCGCGACATCTGTTAGAGAGGTCGGGCTCTATTTACGTTGCTGGTGGTCCCAAGATGGCCCGAGCTGTTAAGGAGGAAATCATCGAGTCACTTGGAAAAGTGCTAGATGGAGGAGAGAAACAAGCTATGCAACTCTTGGCAAAGCTTCAACGCCTCGGTCGGTACAGCGTCGAAGCCTGGAGTTAAACGAACCCATTCTGAACGATTTGTTTGAGGTGGCGCTCTTCTTCCCTATGCACAGACAGTACAAGTAACCAATGATAAGTTAGAAAACTGTGCATGTTAATTATAACACGAGAACCCTGGAAAGCCTTTCAAGCTTAGCTCAAGCCCCCCGCACATGAAACCACACTCCTTTTGTGCCGCATCTTCCGCATCGCGTCCCGTCTTCGTTGTTTCTTCGTCTGTATACTCTGTTTCCAGATCCGTGTCACCACTGAGCATGGGACCCATGACATACATCTGCTGGTCCGCCACTGGTCCAGGGAGCTCTTCTGGAACTTCGTTTGTGTGGCGCCTTGCCGATCTCAAATACTTCGTCCCGTTGGCGACTCGGTATTGGATCGGTCTTGTTGTAAGCTTCATTCTCTCGTCCTCAAGTGGTACCGTTTCAAATCCTTCCTCTTCATATATGTCGTGGACCGTGTCGCCACCACTGTATATTCCATTATCTTGATATCCTGCTTTCTGTCTAGCGTTGTCCTGTGGCGCGTATCCATAATCGTCGATTTCATCTTGCTTTTCAAAGCACGCATCTCCTCTCGGGTCATGCAGCATTTCCATTCGCTCAAAATCATTCACTGGTATTCCATAATCATACGTGTCGATCCGTTGTTGTTCTTCAAAATGGACACTGGGTCTATCAATCCGCACGGGGCGAGATCTCACGCCGTTTGCATCTTTGACGAAGCTGACACTATCAAACGATCCCCAAGTTTTCACATCTGCAAAATTGCGCCAGTAGTTCCGAATCGGATCGGACGCGTAGCCTCTCTTTTTTGGAGGGCGATCCCTGTCCTCAAAGCTGTTCTCGACCGATCTTGACGTCGGAGTCAATCCGGCTGATTGCGGCGAGACGTCTGATAAATGCGAGCTGGACTGTCGCTCATGGCAGTTGTCACCTACATTATCTGACGAGTTCGAACCACTGCGATTCGGCTCCATCGATCTTACACCTTGGTGGACAGCATCAACGGAAGCGTCAACGGATGTTTCAGAGTTCTCTCCGTCAGACGCGCTTTCGGTATCCATCTGCAGAATTGAGCGCTTCTTTAGCTCGGGAAAGCTCCACGAGGGACTCCTGGGATGCTTTGAGACAGTACTATTACTCGCCTGCAAAGCAGACCCCAATGAGCTCTGGGTATTGTACGGTGCGGTACTTGGGACTGGCGCAAGCGAAGATTGTTGGACTTGTTGAGGACTGGAGCGTTCCGTACTGGATAGCCCTGACTTGGAGATGCCTATAGGCGCGTTACGTGACCGTTCGGCGATCGCAGGACTGGACGCTGGAGGATCCTCCCGGTGTTTAAATGGCACTTGATACGCTAGAATAGCTTCCACTGCAGTGGACGCGACGACTTTGGGTTGAGGAGGAGGAGCGGGAGAAGCATCTTGATCGAGTCTACGCCGCAGTGATAGTACCAAGCTATCGTCGCTCGATCCAATGAACCCGTGGCTCTTCAACATATCGCTCTGGTCTTCAGTGAAAGAGGACGAGAGCTGCTTTCCAGGGAATGATTGCTTACTCGCAGCGAAACGACTCAGATCAACCGATTCCGTGTGGTCTTTCCTTGTGGCAATGGTATCAAATGCGAAATCCATCTCTTTCTCCGAAGGAGACGAATTGACAGACAGTTCGGTGGGCGAGTTTTGCACTATACTCCGTACAGCAATATCAGTTCCCCGGGGCGATTCTTCGGCAGCTTCGAATCCGTCGACCCGTTCTTCAATCCCAAGGACTCCCCTTCGGCGCCCAACGCGTGACGGTGGCATAAACGGGACCGACTCCGACACTGGAATTCGTTTTCGAGACTTGCCAGAGCGTTGACTATTCACACTTTGTGATGACGAAGTCTTGGAACTCTGCGTAGTAGTATCGCGAAGTTGTCTTTCGGTAGGGGCCCGCAAGATATTATTGCCTTTCGCCTCGCCTGTGGGAAAGGGAAACCAATCGTCTTTACCAGAACTTGCTCGTTCCTTCTTCATATCCCAGTCAATAGCTCTGAACGATTTTTCGAAATTCTCCACATCTTGTTTTGATCCATCAATCGGGGCCTCGTTCGCGTCTTCCCACATTGATCGCAGAAAATCGGTCACGCCATCAGAGGTGGAAGAACCGGAAGAAAGAGATTGCAAGAAGTCGTCGAATGGCTCAACCGGAAAGCCACCATTCTCAGCGAAAGGTACGAAGTTCGTATCTTTTCCTGTGGCGGTTTGCATTCCTTCTTTTTTCTTCAAGTTAGCCGTCGCCATATTCACAATCAGGCCCAGCTCTTCACGTTCTTCTTTCGAAGCACTACCAGGGGGAGCCAAAAGAGACACTGAACTCAAAAAGGCATCAATCTTGCCTTGCATTGCTTCGAATGCAGAGTTGGTTTCGTTTGCAGTCAGGTGATAACTCGATTCGCGAAGAGGCAGACCCTGTTCCTGTGTCTTACCAGAGCCTGGCCGGACGGCATCACGAGTGGTCAAACTTTCAGGAGAGAACCCATTCTTCTTCGAGGCGAGCCCTGGTGTATCGTTTTCGGTATCATCCGGCCAATCCAGCATTTTCTCCCATGTATCTGAATCAACCAACCACATCTCCTGCGATTGTTTGGCTTTCAGTAGTGTTTGTTTGACTGGCTGTGGTGTATCGTCGACCTGCCGCCGAAGAGCTTCGGGCATAACCAGAGCCCGACCTCCTTTTGGTTTCTTCCCTCCAGAATGGGATAGCTGTGCATTCTGTAAAGCTATTATACGCTGCGCAAGGTTGGGACTCCCAGGCGGATTTATTGTCTCGTTTAGTCGTCGCCTTCTCCCCGACATGGTGCCAGGGATCACTTTGATGAATCTTGGCGATAGGCAAAAAGTGAAGAATGAATGAGAAATGAGAAGCCGAGAGGGGGTCTCGCTAAAAAATAACCCTTTTTGCACGAGAAACCAGATAAGTAAAACACTAAGTAAAATACTAGTACTTAGAACAATAAACTACTATAAACTCCTCTCTTGTCAAATCCACGCGCTCCACTCAGGCTTCAGAGATTACAGCATAGTATATTGTACGTCGAGTGAAGTCTAACAGATTCCGAGCCAGCTAGATACTACTGTAGGTCGGCCTCAATCGCTACCTCAATACTGCAAGATCCGCAATCGAACGGTAGACTACTACTGTGGTACTGAATCGTACAGTTGTTGTAACGTAGTCTAGCTACAGCACAGAAGTGTCTTCTAGCAATACGACAGGTTTCAAAACGGTAGCCACCGCTCGTTTCTTACCAGACCAGCCTTGCTAGACTATTGCAGTGTTCTCTCGATAGACAAAAGCATACGCATAGGCGAGCAAATGTAGCGGTTTTAGGATGGATGGATAGATTTTAATTTTGGCTATTGTAATCCTATGGAATCAAAATCATTGACAATATTAAACGATAATGTTACTGGAAAGTATTAATATGGAAAAGATCCTTTCGGAAAGTGCTTCTTGCGCCAACGACTTCTCCGCAAGGAGCTTGTCAGATCTGGTGTCACACGGCTAATCCGTTCACCGATCCGGAGCTTCACAGTCTTGATTGTTCCACATTCAGGAACATCTTCCCACGACTCGTAGGTTTCGTCATCTGGTTCGCTGTACGGTCCAAGGCGGCGGCCTCCGCCTTTCTTTCTACTTGGCGAGGCTGCATCTCCACTGAGATTACTTTCAAGTGGAGCTGCCCAAGGCTTCGAATACCACTCTTCGGACCATTCGTCGACTTTCATTGGCATTTCCATCGACTTGGGACGCGCCACCGGCTGGCGAACCCTGATTCCTTCCATTTCGCGGAAGCGACCGAACCAGTTGCGACTAAAGGCAATACTCTGCTCGTACAGAAAGCGCTGCTTCACCTCTCGATTCTCCCAGGCTGTGTGATCAAGTCTATGTCGCTGAGCATCAGCAACATCGGTGCTTTCGTATAAAGAGTACACATCCACATTTTCAAACCCTGGATGCGCCGTCGTTCGACACTTGTAGGGAAGTCTCCACTGGTGTGTTCCGGGTAGGTCTTTGCGAAGATTGCGTCGAAAGCGAGGACGGTCCAAACTAGCGGCTGCCGCAACACCATCGATTGGTTCAGGCCCATGCACCGCGATAACCTTTTCGTTTTTTGGTGGGAGCCAGGTCTTTTTGTCCGTCCAAGTCGCCATACTTCTTTTGCGAATCCACCGGTCCTCAAGGCCTTCAAAGCTACGTGATCCGCCAGCAGAAAAAGACACACCAAGACCAGGTATCGCGTCATAACCCTTCTGTCGATTCTGAAAGCGACGGCTTTGGCCATTTTTGACTTGTTGTTGCGAACGGTCTTTCCAGAAGGTGTTAATATCGTCGTCAACGCTTACATCTTTCTTTGGCTGCAGCGACTTCTCATCAGTTTCATTCGCATCGGTACCTTCACTTTCGCCACTGTAAATGAAGTCTTCCTCAAATGACACTGGATTACCACTGATTTTCGCCTCTCGCTGTTCGCTGGAGAAAGCGGCCAGGCGAGCTGCAGCTTCCCACCAGGGACCGTCGTTACTTGCAAGACTTGGGGCGATTTTTCCTGACGCAAGCTCCAAATCTGTTTCGTCGTCATTCTTATCAGCAGGAGGATCGATCTGGGAGTTGTGAATGGGACCGCCGGTGTTTTTTGACTTTACTAGCCGAGCAATAAACGCTTCAACAGCCTCATCACTTTGAAGGGGTTTGCACGATGAAGCCTCAATAGAGGGTTGCTGGTAGCCGGGCTGTTCGACAGCAGCGGCAACTTTGAGGAAACGATCAACGATCGGCATCGAGATATTGACACGCCTCGCCTCCTGTCGAATATAGGCCATCTCGACTGGGGTCGGAGATCTACCGTTACGGACGAAAGGGAATGAATAGAAGACAACCTGCCCAAATTTTTCGACTTCCTCGGCCGTATTGTCTTGCGATACAGCCAAGCTGCGGTGGAACTTTAGCAATATGTCTGACGTACAGATCCGCGGTTTCTTTTCTCCGAGCTGCAATAACTCGGCCTTTCCGGTCGGATTCAGCAAAAGACCATTCGTATAGTCGATCTCGATCGATTCATTTGGATCAGCCGGATCCGTTTCGTTGGCCATGGGGATAATCTCTTCTTCGTCTTCTTTCTTCTCTTCTTCGGTCGCCGTAATCATATAGTCGATTCCGATCGATTCGTTTGGATCAGCCGGATCAGTTTCGTTGGCCTTGGGGATAATCTCTTCTTCGTCTTCTTTCTTCTCTTCTTCGGTCGCCGTAGTCATATAGTCGATTTCGATCGATTCGTTTAGATCAGCCGGATCAGTTTCGTTGGCCTTGGCGATAATCTCTTCTTCGCCTTTTTTCCTCTCTTCTTCAGTCGCCGTAGTCATCCAACCAGTCTTTTTGGAAGAAATGGGGACAACTATTTCGGCAGAAGATATCATAGAGTCGACCCCAGCAGACCGAGAAGACTGCGTGGTATCGTCATCAAAATCTATCACATGAGAGACGTTTGAAGTCGATGCTTTTTTGGGCAAAGACTTTGCTACCCGTTTGATGAGCCTGGGGCTAGCTGCTGCAGCTACAGCTGCACTGTCACGGTTGGAAGTAGGCCGAAGCCGCTCGTTGACACCTACCGGATCTCGAGGCTGATCACCCTCCTCGTATGTAAATTCGTTGGCTCCTGGCTCCGCCAGTTCTAGGCTGGTGCAGATTCTAAGAGCGTCACTGACAAGGTCCGGATCCTTCTTCGAATTGCTAAAGCCTTGCGTCGCTTCGCGACTGGAGGGTGGATCCGTCCTTAGTAGAGCCATACTCTTGGGCGATTTTGCCTTGTCCAGGAGAAATGAGTACGACAAGTCGGCCTTGGCACATGAAGCCGACAGAAGCTCGGTCGCCTTAGCCGCCTCCGTCTGAACAGCCAAACCATCTGCCTGCTTTTCTTCTTTTGTATCGTTCGACATGAGTTCCACAGGTGCTCCAACCGAGTACACTGTTCCTGTATCCGTGTGAGCAACTTCATCAGCAACAGCTACCAATATCTCCTTCTCTGCATCGTCCGGCATGAGTTCCTCAAGTGTTCCTTTTTCGGCAAACGACACTTTGGGAACTTGTAGTTGTTCTTTCTCCACGAGGTTGTCAATATACGAGCGAATCGCACGCAAAGTTTCCGGATCCAAGTCTTGCGTCGAGACACTCTGACCATCGGTTTGATCCATCATGGACCGAATCTCTAGCAACGCCTTTTCGTCATGCGAATTCACGTCACCACCGTCGCCAGACATTTGCTTTTCAAAGTAGTGACCCATGAGGGCAGCAGTATCCGCCGAGAGGGCCTGGCGAACCGCGAGGCCGTCGTTCTCTTCGTCGGACGACGCGGCCAAGGAAACCTGCTTGTTCATATTGGTCTGATGATTGAGACTATCAATGTACCGGCTCACCTTTGCCAAGGTGTCGGGATCGGGCGAAGGTCCTTCTCCTTCATCCGTTGAAACTGCAGCGAGAGCAACCATTTCTGGCGAGGCTTGCGATTCGCCAGTAAATGTGAAGGCCTTGCTGGACGTTGTTGTTTCGAGGGCAGGAACCATTGGTGGCGATGCAGTGGTGGAATCTTTCGGTGTCAACCGTGTCTGCTCTTTAGGACTCAGAGGCGACCGAGGATGCGAGAGCGGTTCCGTCCTAGATTTTGCCTTTTGCATTGCTTGGCGAGCCTTATGCCTGGCTTCTTGCCGAGCTTTCACTTCGGCAATGGCAGACTGGACACGATGACGAGAAGGAGTCATAAGGGGCACTCTGCTTCTCGGGGAGGAGGTCCTCACCAGGGAAGTTGTGGGAGACGTTGGCGACTCCATGACTTATTGACCTTTTCTTGAGTAGTGACCTCTCTTGAGTTGTAAGGTTCTCGGTTGACACAGCAACGCTCTTGGATGCAACCCACGACAACTCTTTGCTTGACGGAGGGAGGCAACAAGTTAACAACAACAGAACAATTGCTTCCAAAGAATTGGATCCAAATGTGTAATGCTTGTTATGGTAACCACTTGCTCTTCCTTAATAAACTTTGCCGAGGATAACAAGGCGCGGTGGGGGTATCGAGGTTGTAAGTACCGTCGATGAAAGCGATGAAGGGAGTATCAGGAAGAGGTGCAAGCGTTCCAGTACCTATCCAGAGTCTTGTTGGAGGAGTCGCTGAAAGCGATACTTAGGACCGATAGAGGCCGCCTGACTTGCTCTTGCGGGACTTGCCGTCGCGCCAAACTTCTGCTGCACACTTCTAAACAGGAAAAGTCACCCGGTCTTACAGACTCGGACTTTCTGTGATCTGGAAAAACGGATGGAAGCTGCGAGCTATGACAGATGACAGCTGACACTTTATCCTCTTGGATGTTGCAGTCCTTGTGATTGATCCATGCAGCAGGAACCATGAGGGTGCTCTCTTTGTCTCGTGGCTATGCGGCTCTCTTACTCATCGGGTTAACGGATATCCGAATAAGATGTGTTACGGGATCATCCGATCGGTTTCCTTCCCCGCTTTCGTCTTCCACGACGGCCGCGCGCAAGTTCTCGACGCCTTTGCGGTCGAGCCCTCCGAATGGCTTGCTTCGCTCCATTCCTGCCTTGGCGAAACGAAACATGTCGTCGCTGCGCAAGACCTTGGAAGTGTCTGGAGTCCAGACGAGGAAAATTGAGTTACCCCCGTTTCCCAAGCTAGACTTATCCAAACTACTGCAGGACTTGCCATCGTTCCAAAAAACAGGCTTTTACTATGGAATCACGCCAGACTCTCTCAAAGAGAAGAGAGCGCCCCAGAAGAAGCGATTAGACATGCGCGACACGGTATCAGAGACACTGAATGAACTCCGAACGATGCGACAAGAAATGGAAGCGATGCGGCACGAAATGCACGAAATGAAACGCCAAATGGTCGGTGACGACGAGAATGACGAACAGGCACGAGACGACGGCGGTGTCGATCACCAAGAGCGTACTCGAAGCTCTCTAATGGCACGCCACAAAAGGCAAAGACACTTTGAGAAAATTGGTGACGAGGTGGAGCGCTGGGCAGAAGAGTTGCTCTTCCAACAAGACGGAGTAGAGGATGGCTGGGCCGAAGTCCAGGCCAACAAGGTGCTTGGTTTCAATCGTGACGGCCGAACAAAGGCTTACCTGAAATGGATGAAGGATTCGCGAGGGAAACATGCTGACCCAAGCGATGAACGAAAATACCCGTGCATCAAGATGTATTCGACCATTGATGCTCCCTTGGAAGACGTGTGTTTATACCTTTCCCAAAAGGCGAACTGTGAAGACTACAACGACTTGATGGAGCGAATTGGAGAGTTGGAAGAGATTACACCACATTCCAAGATTTGCTGGTCACATTCCTATCAAATTCTCTTTCTCAAACCGCGGCTATTCACCGCCTTTTGCTCCCATCGCTGGCTACGCGACGGGACAGAGGTCGTCGTTAACCAAGCGGTTGATCATCCGGATACACCCGGCAAGAACAAGCTCCCGTTGGCCTACGCCATTCGCGGTGCCAACTTTATCAGCAGAGACCCCGACGATCCGGAAAAGACTCGCATCGCCATGCTCTCCCACGGAAACCCAGGAAAAGATGTTCCAGCGTGGGCTGTCAAGACGGCCGTCAATACTCTGGTGCCAATTGAACCTTTCAAACTATTCCATAAGTTGAACAAGAGTATCCAGCGATGTCGTCCCGAGCTAGAGCGACGCTTGGAGGAGATTGAAATGGTTTCGGCTCCAGGGGGAAGAACATCCCGGCCCGCTGGACTGGCACAATTGGGTTACGCTTGTTTCTGGCCCCAAGGTGGAGGCGTAGAAGAGGACCTTTTGCATCGTTCGCATCCTGGTCACAGTGGCGACCCCGTCGAGTCCACACACAACGAGTCGACGGAGGAAGTATTAGGCCCTAACGACACTTACGAACAGCAGCAGCAGCAACAACAGCAACAACAGCAACAACACTCACAACAACCGCACTCACAACAACAGCCGCAACAACCCAGCGACGTCGTACCCGAATCCACTGCTATATCGGTACCAACTGTGTAAGAGTCAGTCACCTTTTGTGTATTTTATAATTATAACCTAGAGAGCTACCAACTTACCCCAACAGCAATATAAATATTGACAGTTCATTCTTTGACTTAGGCATAGTTCTTGGACGCAAACTTGGCCTCGTTGGCAAACGTGGCAATCACGCGACGCTCATCAAAGGTGCGACCCTCCAATCCGTGAATGGCCTTGGCGGCATCCTGCTGCGACGCGTATTCCAAATAAATCTTGGTGGCTCCCACTTGATCCGCCTTGGGAATGACGACCTGCAGCAATTGTCCAAATTGGGAACATTCTTCGCGCGTATCTTCCAAAATGTCTTGGTATTCCGTCTCGTTGGCCAAATCTTGCAGGGTCAACATGTTTTGAAGTTCCACGACGCGACTCGGTGCCACTGCCGGAGCCGCTGGTGGTGGCAGCGGCAAGGCTCCTCCCGGTTGTTGTTGTTGCTGTTGCTGTTGTTGATGCGCGCCCATTTGCAACTCTCCCGACACGTACTTTGCCAAAATGTCTTCCCAATTGCCGTGCTTGTCGGGTGCTCCGTTCCACTTGGAGGGTCGACCGACCCGCAAGGAGGTCCCCATGAAGGGAATGCTGTTTAGATTGAGAGCATTCGCCGCTTCCTCTTTGGACCGCAATTCAATAAAGGCGAACTTTCCCGAGACACGACAGGCCGTAATTGGATTCCCGGGAGCCGTCGTGAGACCTACCTGTTGCATGGCATCGCCCAAGAAGTTGCGCAACATGGTGTCTGTCATTTCAGGTGTGGTATTGCCCAGAAACAATTCGCGTTGAAGTTTTTCTTGTTCTGAGTCCATGGCGGCTCCTTCGGGTAAGGTTGCTCCTGTAAATTGCTGCCATGTCGTGGACGGCGTGAGCGGTCCATTGTACTTGGAAGGTCTGGATACCTTGAGAATGGCTCCCAGAAATGGAACGCCGTTCAAATTGAGAGCGCGGGTTGCCATGTCTGGATTGGCGAGTTCAATAAAGGAGAACTTTTGGTTGACGCGACAGTTGAGAATGGGCGTTTCATTTGGTTGACAGAGGTGAACGCGACGCATGGCAGCGTTGCAGAAATGCAAGAGGAGGAGTTCGGAGGTTCCTGGTGGCGTGTTTCCCACAAATAGTTCGCGGCTGATTTTGTCTTGCGCCGAGATTTGCGCGTTCATGAGCGACGGACCTTGCGGAAGCGGAGGAAGGTGCGATGGAGCGTAGGCAGACATGGTGTTGTTGTAATGCTGATTGCGTGTCTAGTCGAGTGCTACAGTATGGGGTGAATGGGACCGTCGACTTCGACTTGGGATCTGTCTTGTGTCTACCGTATAGTTCGTTGTTTGTTTGTGGACGAAAAACAAAAAGGCAAAACTCCCTCCGGTCCGTCCGTCGCTACTGTATTTCAGGTTGTTGGAAAGGAAAACCAGGAGATGATCCGTGGCGCAGAACCCTTTCCTTACCTAAAGCCTCAAGCGGTTATAACGGTTAAGACGGTACTCGTGGCTGAATATGTCAACGAGGCTCGCTCAAAAATGGGGTCTTTTGAACTTGCGCGGTCGGGCCTACCAAAATAACTATTCGCTCTACTGGTATCTCTCCTTGACATGGCGACCGAACTTTTCTCCATTGACGCTGCTTTCCTCTCCTTGGCATCTAAAACTATGATCTCTGTACCGCCCCAATGGCAGATTCCGCTAGTAGTGGTGGTGAGTGACATATTATGTGTGTAGTGAAGGATATGTCGGAGGATGAACACTGTACCCTGTATCAGGCAAAGCTGGCAACGATCACGCCAACATAAAAAATATTTTACGCTTCTCACAATGACTGTACCGCACTACGCAAACGCTCTCTCCTCTCCTCTATTGTTTGCAAACACACAGGTCGCACTCCTTGGATTTCTAGGAGTCATGGGTCTCTCGGCACTATCCGCATCGGGAAGCAAAGAAAAGGTTGCTGTCGCTACGACTGCTGCTGCGTCAGCTACCGATGGCGACGAGGAACCGCCAAGCACACCCAAGAGGACGCCCCGAAAGAAAAAGGCGGGTGAGGATCCCACGGGCACTGTCTTTACTCCCTCGGGACGACGATCGGCGCGAATCATGCGAAGAAAGGAGGATTAAAAACGAACCGAACAGACTTTTTGATTTTTTTGGTGGTGGTGTGCGTGGGTTGTGTATAAATATCACGAGCAATGGAATATAAAGAAGCAGAGATTACCGCTCGTTCGTGGTCAAATTTGAAGAAATACAGTGGTGAGGGTCGGGGTTGGGGGGAGACATCTGTACTATTGGAATACTCGAGCTCGAGCGCATGGTTGTGATTGTTTGCAGCTCGAGTGTGAGAGAGTGGGAAGCTATAGGAATAATAAAGATACGTAGTATGGTTGTCTATCCCTTCATACCATTGCTATAAGTCTACTCTAGCTACCAAGCTAGAACTACGTAGACTCTATCGTCATTACAAGTCCACCACACGAGCCAACTTTTGTATGCGATTCAAGAGCAAGTCGCCCTTCTGGATCATCTCGCGGTATTGCGCATTCTTCAAGTCGGGTCGGTTCGTAATAATGACACCACCATACTTGTCAATCTTGGCCGACAAGCGATTGGCTGCAATGAATCGACTCGCGTGGTAATCAATAAAGTCTGTGCTCACGGCAAAGGCGTCAGCCATGGCTTGGAGCGTCACCGATTGGTACGAATCCAAAAACTGCTTGTAGGCCAAAATGTGAAACTCGCGCAACCAATAGGCAGCATGCGGGTGCATGTAGCGATCCGCCAACAAAACAGCCTCCAAGTCCACCATGGCGTTCAAGTAGGCCTTGTAGTCGCATTCATAAAGCGATTGAACGAGCTTAATCTGTGTCGAGTGTAGAGAAGATGCATGGAGGGTTAGTGTTGAGAGTCGTCCCCTTGACAATGAAAAACAACAACAACAACAAAACGTACCACCACGGGAATATCCGTGGCAACCGAGAGAATCTCGGGGCCATCAATGACCTTGGTCTTGAGCTTGGGTCGCGGCAAGTGTAGCACATTCGTCAAGGCAGCATAGACAATAAAGTCCTTGTAGGAACAGACCTCGCTGCACGAAAAGGTGGCAATACAGTCCAAGAGCAAGGTACTGGCCGCTTCCATGTCGCGATGGAGCAGCTTCTGCAAAGCACGGTAGACCTTGAGTCTATTACGACGATCCCAATCACCACCTCCACCGTCGTTGGCCATTTTATCGGCACGATCGATCAACTCGTCCGCCTTGACGGTATCTCCATAAAAGGAAGCGACCCGAGCACTCTCCATGAGGGCATCAATCTTCTTGCCCGACGACACTTTTGGTAGTGCGAGGAGTTTTTCGTAGGCTCCCAAGGCTTCTTTTTCCGACAAGGACTTGGCCGCGAAACGCGCAATAGCTACTCGCGCTTCCATGACCTCCATGTCTCCAGCGCTTTCCTTGGCTTCTTCCACCGCGGCTTCGAGTTCGACTAGGTGCGCTGTGTGCTTCTTTTCCATGACGACGAGTTCTTCTTCCGTCAACTTGGCCGCCGCATCCGTCGGAACCCTGGGATCCTTATAGAGAGACTTTCGAAGCTTGCGGTACAGAGACGGATTCTCCATCTCGGCGGCAATCTGGCCAAAGACTACAGGCAAGAGCGCCATGTCGGGCGTCGTGGCGGTCGTCAAGCGGTGCATCTTTTGACAAAGCTCCATGTCAGGATAAGGAGACGCCGTCTCCTCGCCAGCTGAGGGCTGTCCCAGCTTCTTTTTGCTTCCCGCAGGTTGGCTTGTCTTGGTTGAATCCGCTATCATGGTCAAGCGTTACCTAAACACTAATGACTAACCGTTTAGGGCCTGGAAAAGTTGTTGCGGCTGGATGTTTTGGATCATCCATCGTCCATCGTCGATCCGCTTCGTTGCGGATCTTGGAAGGAGGGAATTTGAGATTTAGAGTCCTGTGGGAGGAAATGCGTGTTTCTTCTCCCTGTTCTTCAAGAGAGACCTGGAACTTGATGTGACGTGTGGCTGACACCTACCATATTATTTTTGCGAAGCTTTTTTGGACGTACGATGAATGGATCTTCTTTTTGTTCTGCAGATGACTTTCGACTTTGGACTTTGGACGCACTACCGGTACCTACTCGCTCGAAACGCGAAGTGTTCTGTTCGTCTGCAGCAGCTGTCACAAATCAAAATCATACATCATCCACCATGAAGCTCTCCATCCCATGCTCGTGTCTATTGCTTCTCGCTGGAAGCACCCTTTCGCAAGCCGCCTTTAGCCCTGCATCTAACAAAGCGTTCGTGTCCCGCAGTACGGCGCTGAACGGATATCTAGATGACATCACAAAAGACTTGTACGGCGAAGATCCGAATCCGGACCTCGATGCCGAGAGCCGCCAGAAGACTCGAATGGAGAACAACGAGAAGGATCGATATGGTCCAGGCAATTGGAAAGACTTTGTCGACTTTGACGAATTCGATGGCGGCGATGGACAGATGGGTGTTGCGGGCGATGGACAAAAAGGGCTCGAAAAGTCGTGGAAGGGCGAGGCCAAAATGGGCAAGAGTAAAATGATGTCGGCCAAGAATGCCTGGGGTAAAGATACAGGATACGCACAGCAGTTGATTGATGAAGGGATCGAAGCGACCCGTGCGCAGCAATTGGAGAATTGGCAGAACCAGCGGGAAGTTCAGGGTGAGAGAAACGCTCATCGTTTCATGACGGAGAGTTTTGACCGATCCGAAAAGCTTACCGGAGAGGAAGATTGGCGCACCTTGAAATCGTTTGGCGTGGAGCGCAATCAGGTACGTGTGTGTGCTGAAAGTCTTCTATTTTCTCATCTTCTAGTGTAATCTCACATCTTTACATCATTTGGCTCTATTTTGGTGACAGGAGTTTGATCTCGACGAAACCTTTGGTCCGGTTGTTGCTGGATCCGAGATATTAGAGATTGTGGAGCTCCACTCTCGCATCAATGCGGCCTCCGTCCATGAGTTTAACATCAAGGTAAGTGATTGTTGTTACTAGTGCGTCCCCAGTTTGAGCATGGGAACAATATAAACAATCGTGTACCGGTTGTCGCACTTGCTAACGAATGAATGAATTATTGTTGCCTCACAGAACTCGTTCATGGGCTTTTCGGACTTTCGCGCCGCGTTCACCCCAGGAACTCCGATGGACTGGACCGTGACCCCAGGCGAAGGGTCGTTGAACGGCCGGGCTGGTACCGACTTTATCGTTCGATTCCGCCCACAGAACCCTGGCACTACGGAAGGCTACCTTGTGATTGATACCGAGGACGACAAGTGGACTTACAAGTTGATTGGAAGCACTTCCATGTAAGCCTCCACACGCACAACCTCAGCAATTTAGTTGACAACAGTCGGGTGTCTTCATTGCATTAGAATATTAGCTTTGGTGTAATTCTGCCCGTAGCGTTTGGTTTCTTTTCTAGAAAAATGAGATGAATAGACTAGACTACGAGTATTCTACAAGCCTTGATATTTGAAATTTTATCGATCGATTGGCCGAAGGGTAGAAAGACAAAGACGGAACGCTTACCTTCTGCCGTCTGTCAACACCTTTACAGTATCCCTTAAAAGACAAAGACGGAACGCTTACCCTCTGCCGTCTGTCAACACCTTTACAGTATCCCTTCAACCATTAACATCATACTCACATGGCTACCGGTCTTAGACTATTAGTCTAGTAGGTAAGCTATCTGCCCATTGGGGGCGATAGCCCCTGCCGGTACCAAGAAAAGCAAGCTGAATCATAAGCTACTAGTATGATAGTACCTGGGTACCTGGTACTGGTAGCGTAAGGTACGGCCGACAGATAGATGGGGGCGAGCACGGAGCTAGCAGAAGACAGAAGACCCGAAAAAAAATAACCCCAACACTCAATCTAAAGATGAGACGGGCCGAGGTGTTATGCGTACGGTAGTCGTACGTAGCCGGTGGTCGGAGGTGAGATGATTGATTGATGTGAGATTATTGAGAAAGAGTGAGGGAAGTGGCGGTGGCGGTGTCGTATCTTCGCCAAAACGTTCTGAAGGGAGCATTGCTTTGGACCAATTATTATTGGAAGGGGTGGACTGTAAGAAAGGGATATTGTCTCCCGCAAAGAGTACAAAAATGGCGATTAGCCAGCCGGACCTCGCTTTTGAACGGACTCTCCAGAAATCCGTTCTTCGTCTATCTCGCTTATTTATTTCCCAAGTTCAAGCTCCAGACTTTGACGCGATAAGATCATCGACGCACTATTGGAGATCAAAGGAACGACAAAGGGCTAGCTAATACTGTTGACCAGTCAAAGGCTGATTGATTCGTAGAAGACGGTATCGCGATTGCTGTCTGTTAGAGAGAGCGAACAAAGGAACGATGGGTAACGTCGACTCGAAAGTTGGCGGGGAACAAGAGGATTCGGTTGTAAATACCTTGGCCAGCAAGGAAGGAAGCCACTTCAGCCATATGAGCAACAGCAACACTGACATCTCCTCTTACGATGCTGGAGATGAAGGCGGCGATGCGTTTGCTCACATGGATGAAAAGAAGGAACACAATCCTGCTTCTTCACGCCGAAACACTCCCACGCGAGGTAACAAGAAGACTCGAAGAGGAAATGTCCAATCGCGCGACGATGATACCTTCGAAGCAGCAACACCATCTACGCATATCAAGGACGATCAAGTGCACGTAAACCTTGCCATGGCTGATCTCATGGCGTATCTGCAAGTGGTGGCTAACAACAGCAACATGCTACCCTTGACGAGACGCGACGACCCTGAGCTGGGTAAAACTGTATCCTCTCTTACCTTGGAAGAATTCGCAAGCAAGAGTGCAGCCTTCATCCCGTCTGATGTTCGGTTTATTGGTGCGACCTTTACACGGTATGGTCGCGTTCTCGATCTTCCCACCAGCCAGGTACGTGCACCATGATGGTAAATTTTGGATCTTTGCGGATATCTTTCGTTCAAAAGTCTCACTTTTTCCCTTATCTATTTTTTCTCATAGGAATATAATGCTGTTGATGGAGCTCTCGAGCCAGGCAGATCCTACGGAGGTGCCTGCTGTAATGCCCTTTTGAAGGTTGTGTACGACGCTGCCAACGATGCTGCCGATGCGGCTCAGACCCAGGAGGCATCGGAAGCTCTCTTTGACGATGACGATGACATGGACGATGAATCCGCCATGATGGGCGGCAAGTCGGTCAAGTCGGGATACTCTCTAGAGTATGCTACTCCCGACCCAAGTAGCATTACTTGGGCCGACTTGCTACGGAAGATGAAGGCCGAAATGAAGGAGATTCAGTACGCTCAAGCACCAAAAATTACCACTACTCGCAAAATTGATTTGAACAAACCTTTTTCTTTGGTGCCAGAGACCTTTGATCCGATTAACGGAAAGAAGCGTTCCTTGTTGATTGGATGCAACTACAATAATATACACGGAGCTGAGCTGAAAGCCAGTCACGACGATGTTCGATCAATGAAGGTACGTGGCGCGTGACTCTCCTCAATTGCATTCTCTCGAGTCCTGATTTCGGAGTGTATACCCAGCGTCTAACCATACTTTTCTTTATTTGTAATACCTTCAGGACTATATTGTCAATGTTCACGGCTTTCCAGAAACCCCAGGTTTGATGACGGTACTAATGGACGATGATAATCACAGGCACCCGACATTTTTGAATATCACGGAAGCCTTCAAGGCCCTTTCGGAGGAAAGTCAGACCGGTGACGCAGTCTTTGTTCAATTCTCGGGCCACGGGGGACGTACCCTGGATGACTACGGGGATGCCAAGACGCAGAGTTACGACGAAGTTATCGTTCCCAGTGACGCAAATGTTTCTGGATTGATTCGCGACACGCTCATCTTCAAAACTCTGTTGGCACCGATGCGGTACGGAGTGACTGTGACTATCATGAGTGATTGCTGTGATAACGGCATGATGCTGGAGATGCCCTACTCGTGGACCACCATGAACGAGAAGAAAGACAGTATAGCAAAGGTAAGCAGTGTTCTGCGTGTGGACGGATCATCGGACGGCCTTGGTTTTCGATACAAACCCGCTTTAACAGCTTGTTTCTCTCTCTCTTCCCAGCTTTCGATGAACGAAGACTTTAGCTTTGTTCGATTCCTCAAAGTAGTCAAGACTATGTACGAATCATCAGCATTCACGCAGCTTGGAAAGACTGTAGGATCAGCGTTAAATCCTTCAGTCCCAACAGTACCAAAGCGCTCTAAAGCGAAAAAGCCAGATACCGAAGAAATGAAAAGGGAAAAGATCGTCAGCACCAGTGCCGCCAATTCCATCTTTGACGTTATCGATGAGGCATGCGCGACGTCAAAGAAGAATAGCCCAGCCAAATCAAAAGGAGTCGTCAAGCGACAGGACCTTCCGACCCAATCTTTACTGGACCAAGTGATGAACTGCACACGTGCACACGGTGAGAACGACGAAACCGACGACGAAGATACTTTCCGAACTCAAACATACGAAGAAAGTTTTGACACTGAAGGATTGTCCTTCGAAAGTATGGCAAGCATGACTGACGACGACTGTTCAAGGAGGCACAAATGAGTTCTATAGGTCGACGATGGTCGTAAAGGGCAACGTGTGCGTTTTAGATGCATTTTAAGTAGTCGGATGTTTGTTGATAATCATGTACTCATACGCTCGTAATAATGTTCTCTCACACCAGTGCTTCTTAGACGACCTGCACGCCATCAGTGACTTCATCAGCTATCGACTCTGAAGTACCCTCCGCGATGGCAACAGGTACCATGTCTACCTCCGATTGCTGTTGTTCTTCAGCAAGCAGTGGAATGGTGGCGTCCCGCATCGCGTCATCTGTTGGTGGTGGCGGCGTGAAAAACTTTTGCTTGATGGTACGGCACAAGAGTCTCGCAAAGTACCACCAAAAGTCAGTGTATTGCAGGCACTGAAGCACGCCACTGGCGAATACTAGCTTTTCGTGCACTTCTTGCCAGTGGCGTAATGGCTACCCGACGCGTGAATATGGTAGCTCCAACTGAGAATGAAGAAGAAAATGTAGCTACCTCGTAGACCAATAAAGTAGCGGACTTCTGCTTGCATGTTGCGGTCGTTTCGAAACATGGCGAGCTGTGGTACCATGGAGATCATCTCCACCGAAGCAGAAAAGTCAAAAGAGAACTTGTAGTGAAAGATGGATTCATCTGAAAGGTTAAACGCCAAGAGAAAACGTGGGAACTAATATCTTCCAATAAGAAAAGGTATCTTGACTAGCCGAGTAGGTAGACTTGACCGGCTCTCGAAAACGAATACTGTACACAACAATGTTGGCAGATACCGTCGTAAATATCTTGGCGATGACCTTGGAGGTCGAGAGGGTATGCCACTCGAAAAATAGATCCAAATAGCGGGAGCAGAACACCACAAGCGAGAGAACCTGTGTCTTTAGAGAGATACCTTAGCGACGAGTGGATAGCCAAAATGCATGTGAGTAACTACTGTTATGGAAGAACTTTGCGCTCCACATGTTTATTCCGCAATCCGCACACGATACAATTAAAAATACAGCAAGCTTCGTTCTAGTCTACTTACCGAGGCGTTTCCTTTCCACAATATAATATAGAGCAAGAGGAATGAGGTGGAGTGGTGCAGGATTGTGTCAGTCAAACGGAATCCATCATATTGACGAGGCATGGTGCAAACAGATTGAGACTATAGTACCGAGAGACAACAAGACAACATGAACAAGAGCGCAGAACAACGAAGTCCCCGCCATTGCCAGTTGAGATGAGAAATGAAAACCAAGGCAAAAGATCTGCAGACCGGTGACGATGTTAGTTTTTTACAAACCTGGAAACTGGCGTTTTCGCAGAAATATCTTCTGGACAGAAACCACCTACCTGCGGTACCTGGACAAAGCCTCACGGCCAACCAAAAAATGATACACACAGCCTTCCTCCAACAGAACATTGAGGGCACCACTCGATCCACCACCCTTTAGAGCTATTGCATTGGTAAAGACTGCCCCTCTATTACGTGTAGAACGCGTCTCGTATCGTCGGATCATGGATCTCCTTGCCTCGTTGAATATGGACGAGCTGCCCGAGCAGCAGACTCGCACCATGCACCTAATGGCACAGCACCCCGACTTTGACATGGCTCTGGGCTTTGATGCGTGCTGCACCTGTGGGCTAAAGTTTACGCCCTCGTTGCCAGCTGTAACGTGTACGGCATGTCGCCGCGTCAAGTATTGCTCAGATGCTTGTCGACAACTGGACGCCGACGCGCCGAAGCCAGCCAATGTGGTGGCCGACGAAGAAGAAGAGACTGCTCTGGGTCACACTTCCATTATTTGTGCTTTACTCAAGTTATGCGAAGACGACTTTGCGATCGAAGACAGCGCGGATACCGACAGCTTGAATGCTGCAGCAGTCAATGCCGCCAAGGATCGGATTCAGAGTGAATTTGAATCCTACCCGGCAACCTTGGCTAATGTGATTGCCCAAGGACCGTGCTTTCAAGATGCCTTGAAGGAGTGTGCCTCTAAGTCTCCGAAGACATTGGTACTTCATGTCATTGGTGCTTCTGAAGAGTCCGAGTTTTGGGACACGATTCGTGACGAAAATAATGTGGACATCGAAACAGTCTGGAGTGCCTATGCAGAAGCACTGTCGGTAGTGTCGTCGGCGCATCGATTTGATACCATTCAACTGCATTTCGTCGGCCCCGAATGTCCAGAAGTGAGCCTCCAAAGTAGCAAGCCTATCCAAGCCGCAGATAAGGATGGTACAATCGGTGATCTCGTGGTGCGAACCACCAAGGGTCTCTACAACACTGAGTTATTGGAGTTGAACGCAATTCCAAAAGCTGACATTGTGGTATTCTTCAATCCAGGCTTAACGGTTCCCGAATACAACTGGATCGAAGCATTGACTTGCATTGAGAAGGGTACACCCTTTTTGTCCACGACGAATACCGAGCTCGAAGGAATCGCAGACTGCCAGTATCTGCTGGATCAAGACAAAATCCAATCCATGCCTCCCGGCCTGGCAGATATATTTGGCCTGTACACTCCCGGCGACGAAGAAGACAAACCAGAGGACGTCAACGCTGGAAATGCCTTCTTTAGCGAGAATCCATTTAGTGGGAGCCGCGTTCGACAGAGTGGAACCATGGCGAACGATCTATACGTCAAGAACCGATGGATGCTGGGCGGTATCCTCGACAGCTTTGATCCTTCCAAAGCCGAGGCCGACACGCCATCCAAGCGACGACGAACAACAGGTTCGACCAATAGCAAGTTGGGCAATCCTGCTTTAATATAAGTTCTTCTTCTGATCTTATTTTATTTAGATAGATAGGACTGTTCTATTTGAAAGTTTGGATATATTTATAAGTTGCAGTCTTTCTTAAGCCGGCAGCAATCTGCCAGATGTTCTTTAGTTGCAGTGCTGGAATGATGCAGTGATAGTCGTTTTACGTTATTATTCTAACGATGCCCTGAAGCTGCATCAGCTCTCAGAAAGAGATGGATCGATAGAACCATACAATACTTGGCAGCAAAATGATAGATACCAGAGACAATCGACCTTTGGCAGATGACGACTGCGGTTCCTTTTGGTCTACGCCTCCCGAATACGCAGACGGGACATAGAAGAAGTGCATACCTAGCTCAGCAAACGTGCCGTTTCCCGAGACGACTTCGTCGGAGTTTAAAAATAGTCGATACCAGCCGTTACCACTTCCGCAGCAGATACCGTCCTGCGATTGGTCAATTATCCCAAACAGATAGCGCATGTTGCTTTCCACCATGATATCCTGTTTAAAGTACGTGTTTGGATACGGATATGATCCAATTGGCGCATCGAAGATCTTGACCCCGCCCGTCGTCGCGACAAACCACCCGACGTCGCGACTGTTGGAATCTAATTGAATCTCGACGGTAAGTGGTACCATGTCGCTCTTGGAGGCTAGAGGGAGTGCTGGATTCAAGTTTGTTGATACCCCTTCTCTGTCCTGCACTGTATGTTGACTATTGGTGGGGCTCGGCGATGTTACTACCGCCCCTCTTTCAGCCGCCTTGCATTGAAGATAGGACGGAGGGTCAATCGACTGGCGGCACACCTTGGTACGAATCCAATCAAAGGCAGAACTAACGCGACTGTATACCCCGGGATAGACCGCACATCCTCGGCCCCAACTGACGAGCCCCACCAACCGATCATTCGCGGGCGAGCCACCAAGAACAACGAGAGGACCTCCGCTGTCGCCAATGCACGCGTCCACACCTGGGTTGATGGCGCACAGCATTTCTGGAAAGATCTCATTGTTGTAGAGCATGTCACCATCAATCGATGTCTTTTCACATACAGAGTTAGGGACAAAGCGCACCATACCTCGTTGGAGAATGTCAGGAAAGACTGGATTGAACCGATTCGAGTAATCGACAGCGCCCCAGCCAATAACAGTCATATCTTGAGACATTTCAGGAAGACTGCTGTCGCTATTGATACGAACTGGTGCAATATTTTCAACGGTTCTGTCCAACTTGACGACTGCAAAGTCATAGCGAAAAGTATCGAGTTCAAACCATGGATGCAAGATCGTCTTCACTGGATCAAATATCTGGAACTCGTCAGAGCTATCTCCAAAGTCATGCCGGTCGATGTGGACGATAGTGAACCATTTTGCACAATGTGCAGCTGTTAGAACAATATCTGGTGCAATCAAGACACCACCGCACTGATGTTGGTCCTGTTCTCGCTGTAGAGTGATCTGGGCGTAGCCAAACCTTTGATCAGGAGCATTCGTTCCACCAATCACGCGCTCGACTGAAGACTCGAGGTGAGATCGTCCCTGAAGCGAAGATAGGTAGCAGTCTGCTGGTTAGTAATGTGAGCGACGTGGGTCCAAAAGTGGCTCCAGCCGCAACGACGCACGGCGGCTTTAATGTCACTCGTCCCAGAAATTGCGATTGACACGGCGATACCTTAGCAATGTGATATCGGAACAGCTTATAAGGCTCGCTTTCACCTTCTCTCTCGCACTTACCTCTTGTAACTTCTGCCGAAGAAGACTCGAGGAGGAATCTTCACCTTTCACCCCCAAGAAGATGGCGGTGAGGCAGACCAGCACCAAAAGACGCAACATCGCAACCAAGCACCAACAATCTCGTCTCCGGTAGAGGTAAGTTTTGCCTTGCAATGGATGATCGTTCAGGTTCGTCTCACTCTTTGGGTCTTGTGGGATCGCCCAAGAATCTCATGGTCGCCAGAAACAGTTAGGACTTCATTTATGTTGTGGCTATGTTGAAGCCAGATTTTTGAAATTTTGTGAAACGGAAAACTTGGCTCAAAATAGTTCGCGCGCCAGAACTCCTTGAACCAAAGATCGCCGCGTGGGACGTCGCCGTCACTCGACTAAATCGGTGCGTCCAGCCACTATCGGCTAGAGACTAGACTATCGTACGGTATCAGTCACCATGGCGTACCAACTTGCAACCGACTTTGTCGCTACCGTCAAAGAGGCCGGCCCGATTGTGGGAGGCCTCGCCGTCTTGGGATCTCTCGTTGTATTGTCGTTGATGGACAAAGTAAGCAAGCCCATACAGTATGCGCCCATGTCTTTCTCTGATGCATTCACACACACACACTACCAGCATGCTAACCACGACAGTATCTTACTCTCTCTCTCCCTTTGTTTCCCACAGGTCTACATTTCAACGTACAACACATTTATACGTCCCGGAAAGGACTTGAAGGAACTTGGAAAGTGGGCTGTCATTACTGGCGCCACGGATGGAATCGGAAAGGCCTACGCATTTGCTCTGGCCAAGCAGGGTCTCAATATCATGCTCATTAGCCGCACGGAAGCAAAGCTGAAGGACGTCAAGGAAGAGATTGAAAAGAAGGGATACAGCGTCGAAGTCAAGTACACCGTCTGTGATTATTCCAAGTTTGACACTGCTGCGACCAAGGAAGCTGTCCAGAAGAGTCTCGATGGACTGGAGATTGGCGTTCTCATCAACAATGTTGGCGTCAGCTACCGCTACCCCATGTACTTTCACGAGTTGACCGACGAAGAAGTTACGAGCATCATGACTCTGAACATCGATTCGACTGTCTGGATGACGCGCATGGTGCTCCCGGGAATGTTGGAAAGAAAGAGCGGCGCTATTGTCAACCTCTCGTCCGGATCAGCTCTCTACACGCTCCCACTCCTTGCCGAGTACTCTGGAGCCAAGAGCTTTGTCGAAAAGTTCTCGCGTGCTATTAATGCTGAATACCAAAAGGAGGGAGTCACTTGTCAATGCCAAGTTCCCTTTTATGTCGCAACCAAGCTCGCCAAGATGCGCAAAAGTTTGATGGTTCCTACTCCAACCGAGTATGCCAATTTGGGCATCAAGTGGATTGGATACCCCGAAGCTTTAGTATCACCCTTTTGGTTGCACGCTGTGCAGGGATGGATCATGTTCAAGATCCCCGACTCGATCATTTCTTGGGGTATTACAAAGATGCATCTTGGAATCCGAAAGAAGGGGCTAAAGAAGGATGCCAAAACTGCGGAGGAAGGAAAAGGAAAGAGGGAATGACTCGCTTATGAAAGTGATCCATTGATTGCATCTTACGTATCAGATAAAGTATCTTATAAATAGTTGAGCATATTAGCCGGCAAGATAGAATGGTGGATGGTCCTCCCTACCGTATGCAAAGCTCTGAAGGGCAAAGTAGTGACGACATGCCGTTGGTCGGGTGGCTCATAGCCTCTAGCTAGAACTGTACTAGTACGGTGCGGAGCGGTAGGATAGAGGAAAGGTTCGTGAACCAAACGGGACACGAGTGGAGCTCATGCCGAAGTCCGTACGGTATATAGGTTCAACCGTTCGATCGACCATGGGGAATCTATATAAGAGCACGCAAACAAGTACGTAATTTGCCTGGAGCTCGCTCCAATGATCTCGGAGGTAGTGAATGCGCTCTTCTTGACGTACCTGGCGACAGAGTATCTCGTGGCGACCAATAATGACTCCAACAATAATAGCAATCGACGGTCGGATGTTTTTGCTTTTTGGCCGAATCGTTTGTTTCAGAAGCACATTGTCGCGGCAGCCGTAACAGTTTGCGTAGTGAATCTCTTGGATCGACTCACGGGAGCTACAATCTTTGCGAATGGATTGTTTCACGGCTTTCTCCATGTCCCAAAGATAATCTTTGCCGCTGTATGTTACGTCGTGACACTCTACGCTGACTGTCAACGAGTCTCTCGCAACAAGCTTGCGCTGCGGGTCTTTATGCAACGCGTCGGATGGGCCTTTCTCGCCGTGCTTCCCGCGTATCCCTTCTTGGCCGTCATGATATCCTTTGGATTCTTGTTGGTCATTAACCTGTTCGAGTTCTTTGAACTGCCTTTGGAATGGCTCAATTGGCCAATCTATTACGGCACCTTGTACGGTCCGTTTTCCTTTTGCTACTGGAAAGTCAAGCAACGAGTGGTGCAAGACCGTAATACTCTGCCGTCGTCGTCGTCGTCGTCGATCTAAACGCGATGATGGCGTTGGATGAGTTTGTGCGCTTGACAAGCCGTTCCAGGTGCGATGTATTGGCGTATATACAATATACACTATACTGGTGCCTGCACGCTGCGCCAAAATGTTGGCCGAATCTGTGCGTCCGATATCCCGCAGCACCATTGCTTTGGTCCCTTAAGTTCATACATCGGCAACAATGACGCGGACGCAAGATTCGGAGCGTCCAGTCGATGCCCAAGCTTTGGATCGCTTTGTGGGCATCAAGAGAAGAGTATTGGAGACAGTGGATTAGTTGAAACGGAAGATGCCACGCGCGTATCGTTAACCAAAGAACGCGATTGAGATACCCATAAACTCGCGCTGCTTTCAAAACGGAAGAGGGCGCGTGTGGACGGAAGAAACACACACGCTACGCAAGATTCTAGAAATATTGGATAGAAGGCTACAGCAGGAGATCAGCTCTTGACCAAAATGGACGGCGTCAAGCAAGCTAGCAACGAGCTGGTTGTGGAATTGAGAAACCATCCAAAATCACTAGATCCAGCGCCTTTTCGACCGGGGCGTTTGGAAGTGCAACTGCGATTGGAGCTTGCTGATCAAGCGGGGCGACGGGACATTCTGCGCATTCACACATGACGCAGCGTGAAGCTGGAGGATTGAACCCGGTTGCTGCCGACTTTGTGCACCGAACACTTTTCAGGGGTCAAACTCGCTAGTCTTGTGCGGAGTGTGGCATGCCTTCCACTTGCACGGACGCTGGAAGGCGATGAGAGCCACGAGGATGAAGGCGTCGTGAGCATTGGGCAAAATCCGTCCGCCTTGGGGAAAACAAGACGAAGTCCTCAGGATGCGATACCCACTGGGAATCAGCGCTTGCTCGCCTTCCATGAAGCGCATCTTGCGCGATCTCAAACAATTCACGTCTCCGGTAGTCTCGGAAGCACCACGATTTCAATCTCTGCTGCTGGTTGGAGCCGGTGGTAACGGTGGCGCTGTTGCCACGGCTCTAGCAGCCTACGCAGCTTCTGGAGCGTCCACCAGTGGCGCCGCAGACTATGTCCGATTCACTACGGCGCTGGACTTACGCGCGTTTCTCAGCGCTGGTTCGGAACTTTGCGCTGGGTTCTCGGCGCTGGGTCTTTGGGGAACTGTGCGCTAGGTTCTCGGCGCTGTGTCTTCGGAATCTTGTTCCGCAAAGAAAGTGCGATTAATTTCAAGACGAGGGACGTCCAGCGCTTCCAATATTTCCTCGTTGTATTCCCCCTCAGGCGAGAAGTGAATGAGCTACACAGAGATTTAACTAGCTAGAGTAAACTAGAGTAAAGGTTATTGATGTAGATTTTCTAAAGGCGAAATCTGGGGTCGCCAACCGACCTCAAGACATCATGAAGAATATTGGATGTTAGAGTCTCGTCCGACGATCATACTCCTTTACAAGTAGTACAGTGGTCCAACGAGATATCATTAATGCCACGCCATGCCACACCTGGCATCTAACGGAGATAGGGTTCCCAAATGGTAGCCATAGGATCGGTGGGGATACGTCAAACAGCCAACAGCGGACGAGTAGTCATGTTGAGCTGCCGTCGAAAGAACCCCAAACTTCCGGTCGCAACGACCTTCAACTTTTTCCGGTATCCAAGGCCTTAAACCAATCAGTGTCTTGCTTCTCTAGCGAAAGCCAGCTATCTCAACATGGCAAGCAAGCTGCAAGCTACACAAGTGTAGCATGAGCAAGCGCATGGAAGAGGAAAGCTGACAGACACAACAAGGACACGTCGGGAGATGGGTAATGAGAAATGCAAATGCAAAAGGTTGAGTAACGGCATACGCAAATAGGTTGCCGCCGATTGAGACATCCCAGACTTTACGCCAGTCTCTGGACTCGTGCAGCAATGCGTTTCGACCGACGCAGGGTGATGCCAGCGTGAGGATTGAGCGGCTTTACGCCAGTCTCTAGGCTCGTGCAGCAATACGTTTTGACCGACGCAGGGTGATGCCAGCGTGAGGATTGAGCGGCTTTACGCCAGTCTCTGGGCTCGTGCAGCAATACGTTTCGACCGACGCAGGGTGATGCCAGCGTGAGGATTGAGCGTCTTGCCTTCGCGAATAGCCCGCAATGCCTGCACGGCGATACGAATAGAACGTCGAAGAGGAGAAGCCACTACCGACACTTTCGTCACCACCACCAGAGCCGGCTCTCCTGAGAACTCTTGATTGGCAGTGAAATCACCCGAATCAACAGGGAAGTCTTCGACTTGGCAATCAAGCTCGTAACTGGCATCTGACTCGATGGTTTCAACAAGAGCTTCGGCTACTTGGAAAGCAAAGAGCTGCGCAAGCTCAAAACGCGATGCCAGTTGCCCCAAAACAGCGGAGAAAACCCAGCAAGAGTACACGGGGTCAACGGATGCAGCCAGGGCCTTGGCAGCAGCGCCTTGCAGGATCTGCAGAACGACAGCGTCAAAGATCTTGGCGTTACCCGACGACACAAACTCGGAGACTTCAACCTTCTCGGGCTTGAGGTGCGCAAGCTCAAAACGCGATGCCAGTTGCCCCAAAACAGCGGAGAAAACCCTGCAAGAGTACACGGGGTCAACGGATGCAGCCAGGGCCTTGGCAGCAGCGCCTTGCAGGATCTGCAGAACGACAGCGTCAAAGATCTCGGCGTTACCCGACGACACAAACTCGGAGACTTCAACCTTCTCGGGCTTGAGGTGCGCAAGCTCAAAACGCGATGCCAGTTGCCCCAAAATAGCGGAGAAAACCCTGCAAGAGTACACGGGGTCAACGGATGCAGCCAGGGCCTTGG
>Ga0307978_1000333_pt1 | contig 39767 bp, 42 predicted proteins | sample OrgLakmetage1056_FD_203151 | JGI IMG/M metagenome (GOLD analysis project Ga0307978, IMG submission 203151) | Saline water microbial communities from Organic Lake, Antarctica - #1056 | ecosystem: Environmental > Aquatic > Non-marine Saline and Alkaline > Saline | place: Antarctica: Organic Lake... | reverse complement strand
AAGCCTCAAGCTCGAGGCGCTCTGCTGAGGAAAGAAAGCCGGGGCGGATCATGGGCATAGATGAATCGTTCTAAATCCAGCCGTCAAGACATCAAATTCGGCTTCTGCAGGACTCGGAGTATAGCAGCCAAACATAGCGGCACAGGGCCCACTGAGGTCGGCATCTGGTGAAACCTTATGAGGGGGGGGTGCGACAATTTTATTTGCCGACGGCCGCACTCGGGCGTTGCCCGGACCAACGCAGCACACTAAAACCTCTGAGGCAGAAACCCGCGTGCGCTGCATTTTCCGCGTTTGGCGCCCGGACCCATACCAGCAGGAGGCACCCAATGGCAGATGCAGCCATTCATGGCCACGACCACCACGACGAACGAGGGTTCTTCACACGGTGGTTCATGTCCACGAACCACAAGGATATCGGTATCCTTTACCTTATCACGTCGGCATTTGTCGGCCTGATTTCGGTTCTTTTCACCATTTACATGCGTCTCGAGTTGATGGAGCCCGGCGTTCAGTACATGTGCCTTGAAGGGGCGCGTTTCCTGGCCGATTCCGCATCGCCTTGCACGCCTGATGGTCATCTGTGGAACGTAATGATTACGTATCACGGCGTACTGATGATGTTCTTCGTGGTGATTCCCGCGCTCTTTGGCGGTTTTGGCAACTACTTTATGCCACTGCAAATCGGCGCTCCGGATATGGCATTCCCGCGCATGAACAACCTGTCGTTCTGGCTCTATGTCGCAGGAACGGCGCTGGGTGTGGCATCGCTGCTCACGCCAGGCGGTAGTAACGGAGCACTCGGCTCGGGTGTGGGCTGGGTCATGTATCCGCCGCTCTCAACCAGCGCGCCGGGCATCTCGATGGATCTGGCGATCTTTGCGATTCACGTTTCGGGCGCCAGCTCGATCTTGGGCGCGATCAACATGATCACGACCTTCCTGAACATGCGCGCGCCGGGCATGACCCTGTTCAAGGTTCCGCTCTTCGCGTGGTCTATCTTTGTCACCGCTTGGCTGATTCTACTGGCACTGCCGGTTTTGGCGGGCGCGATCACGATGCTGCTGACAGACCGTAACTTCGGGACGACCTTCTTCGACCCAGCAGGCGGCGGCGATCCGATCCTCTATCAGCACATCCTGTGGTTCTTTGGCCATCCGGAGGTGTATATCATTATCCTTCCTGGCTTTGGCATCATCAGCCACGTCATTGCAACGTTTTCGCGCAAGCCTATCTTTGGCTACCTCCCGATGGTGTGGGCACTGATCGCCATAGGCGCGCTGGGCTTCGTTGTATGGGCCCACCACATGTACACTGTGGGCATGTCGTTGACCCAGCAAAGCTACTTTATGCTGGCCACGATGGTGATTGCAGTACCGACCGGTGTGAAGGTGTTTAGTTGGATCGCCACAATGTGGGGCGGCTCGATCGAGTTCAAGACACCCATGCTATGGGCGTTTGGCTTCCTCTTCCTCTTCACTGTGGGCGGGGTGACGGGCATCGTTCTGGCGCAGGCCGGTATCGACCGTGCATATCACGACACCTACTATGTTGTTGCACACTTCCACTATGTGATGAGTCTTGGCGCCGTCTTTGCTATCTTTGCGGGGATATACTTCTACTTCCCCAAAATGACGGGACGGATGTATCCCGAATGGGCAGGCAAGCTGCACTTCTACGCGATGTTCATCGGGTCAAACCTGACGTTCTTCCCGCAGCACTTCCTCGGCCGTCAGGGTATGCCCCGCCGCTATATCGACTATCCCGAAGCGTTCGCGACATGGAACTACTGGTCGTCAGTTGGCGCGTTCCTCAGCTTTGCCAGCTTCGTGTTCTTCTTTGGCGTGATCATCTGGTCAGTCTTCCGCGGCAAGCTATCCCCGCAAGCAAATCCGTGGAACGAGTATGCGGATACGCTGGAATGGACCCTGCCCAGCCCGCCGCCCGAGCACACGTTCGAGCAGCTTCCCAAGCGCGAAGACTGGGACAAGAGCCACGCGCACTAAGCGCTGGAGACCATCATAACAGACCAAGGCCCCGGAGAGATTCGGGGCCTTTTTCGTTGCGCAACATCCTCCGGTGACAACCGAAAATGCAGAACTCCAACCGCACCGGAAAACTTGAATTGACGCAGAGCTGGAAACCTGAATAATGAAACGCCACCGCATTTTGGCGACGCAAAATTGGAATGACCACTTGGAAGCTGTAAGACACCCCAGACAACAAGAGCGGCTGGATCTTCTGCACAGCTACAAAATTCTTGACACCGGTCGCGAAGCCGACTTTGACGATATTGCGCAACTTGCCTTACAAATCTGTGGCACTGCCGTTTCCGTGGTCAATTTCGTTGATGCTGACAGACAATGGTTCAAGGCCGAGGTCGGGCTTGGCGTGTGCGAGACCCCTCTTGCCACCTCAATCTGCTCGCATGTCATCCTCGAGCAGGAGTTTGTTGAAATCCGCGATACTCTCGAGGATCCGCGCACGTCCGACAACCCATTATGCACCAGCGATCCGGGGCTGCGGTTCTATGCGGGCGCCCTGCTCAAATCGGACGATGGCTTGCCGTTGGGAACGCTATGCGTGCTGGACTACAAGCCGCGCACATTGACCGCCCTGCAGCGCGACACACTGCGCGTTCTGGCCCGGCAGGTCATGGCGCAACTTGAAATGCGGCGGGCCCTCAACTCAAACAAGCTGCTCCGCCAAGAAGTGGATCACCGGGTGAAGAACTCGCTGCAGTCCCTGTCATCACTGGTCGGCATTCAGCAGCGCCAAGCCGTGTCAGATGAAACCCGGACAGCGCTGGCGACAATTCGCTCGCGGATCGAGGCAGTATCGCAACTGCACAAACAGCTCTACCTCACCGACTCCGGCTCGATCATCAATCTCAATGATTATATCGGGGGCCTCGTCGACCACCTTGGGGCTATCGCGCCGCCCGGCGTGCGCTTGACCTTTACCGCAGTGGATGTCCGGATCCCTTCTGAGCAGGCTGTCGCGGTCGGAACGCTGGTGAATGAGTTCGTCGCCAACTCCTACAAGCATGCATTTTCAGATGGCAAAGGTGGTATCGTGGCCCTGTGCATCGAGCCGGGCCGCGTTGAGGGATCATTGCGCGTCGTTTGCAGCGATAACGGCTGTGGTTTACCATCCGAGATGGATCGCGAACAAGGAGGTCTGGGCACGCTGATTGCACAAGTCATCAGCGCCGAACTGGAAACAGACTTGGACGTGACGTCGTCAACAAGTGGTCTGTCGGTCAGTCTGGAATTTATGATCGGTACACCTCAGGTCTGAGCGCTCGATCTCACTGCTGGTATGGCCTCAATACCCGCCCGGCTTCTGCCCAAAAAACACCTTGGTCACCTCCTCTGCCACGTCCCAAGTCACGCGGCTGGCGTGCCGCACGAACAGGCTGTCGCCCACAGCCAGATCGCGCACGTCGCCTGTGCCGTGATCTGTCAGGCGGCAGTGGCCAGCAAGGATCGTCATCAGTTCATCCCCCTGCTCGGTGCATTGAAACGCGCCGGGCGTGCAGCGCCAGATGCCGAACCGCGTGGCGTGCCCCTGCCCACCCGCATCAATGCGGCCATAGGTGCGCGGCGCGCCCCGCAGGATTATATATTCGCTTGCAGGCGCGGTCAGCGGCCAGTCGTCCAACACGCCCACATCGCAGCCCGGCGCGTACCCGATCATAGGACGCGCGCAGCCATAGGCACACGCCCATGCGTGCCATCATAGCCATTCAATGGAGGCGTGCTCCAGCCCTCCAGCGCGCTGGGGGCCGGCGCGAACACCTCAACCAGCAGCGGATGGCAAGACGCAGTATCACTCGAATGCTGCGTGGAGCAGTCGCCGCCAGGGCAGGCCGACAGGGCGCCCAAGAGGTCAATCTCGGCAAAGAATTCGAGATGGTCGCCCGGGCGCACTGGGCTGGCCTTCATGAAATACTGGCCCGTGTCGCGGGTAAACCCCGTGCACATGAACACGTTCAGCACGTCGTGCACATGCCGCTCTGCCTCTTCCAAGGGCAGGCCCGTCTCATTCACAAGCGCGCGGGTCAGGTTTGAGTGGCAGCAATGATGATACTGTCCGCCGCTCAATAGATTGCCGGTATAGGGATCGCAGCGCGTGCCGATCACGTCATGGACGGATCCACCATAGCGGTCGATGCCATACCATTCGAGCGTGTCGGCGATGATCGTCGCCATTGGCCTCAAATGCGGTAAATTCGACCACATCCGCTGCCCGCGTGTGATGTGCGTCCCATGCAGCGCGCGCGTCTTGCCCGAGTAAAACCGTTCGTTCAGATCGCTGGCATTCCACAGGTTCAGATCGCCCACCTGCGGACCCTCCACAGAACTGATGCGAAAGAACTGCCCGGCGCCCACCTGAAAGCATCCCGCCTCGCGCGGTGCCACGCGCAGCTCGGCAGTCTTGACCGCGCCCTGCCGCGCCGCAGCGTAAAGCGCCAGATCCGGCTGCGGCAGCGTATCGGTAGGATAGCAAATCACGGGGGCAATGTCGCGGCGCGCCTCGGCATCATCAGGCTTGGTCATGGACATCCTCATTTCAGGTGCAGGGTTGGCATAGGCCTCATACGGGCGGGGTTCCGGCATAGCATATCTTGGGCAGTGCACCTATCTGAGCAAAAGTCTCATGCCCGCATGCCATGCAGTGGTAATAGCGTTGGCCATCCTCGTCGCGGGTATGATCCTCGCGCCAGCGGCAGTTTTTCGTACCAGTATCGGAAAAAATCACGATCAGCACAAAGGCGACGACCAGTCCAATCACAACAAACATTATCGGCTCCCCTCCCGGCCTTACGCCCTCGCGCAAAGCTAACCCGGCGATCTTGCACGCTCAACCCCGATGAGGCCGCGATTTACCGGCAGCTTGACGCTTATGGTGGCGAAACAGCCCCTTTAAACGCGCCCTGCGCATCTCTATAAGAAATGAAGGTGGTGACCCAGAGTCGCCCTTATTGCGCTTGCACTCCAAAGACAGGACACCGCCCAAAATGTCCATATTGAGCAGAATTCCGGGGATGTTCACCTCGGACATGGCCATCGACCTCGGCACGGCCAACACACTGGTTTACGTCAAGGGGCGCGGTATCATCCTGTCCGAGCCGTCGGTCGTTGCATACCACGTCAAGGATGGCGTGCGACGGGTTCTGGCCGTGGGCGAGGATGCCAAGCTGATGCTGGGCCGCACGCCCGGCAGCATCGAGGCGATCCGCCCCATGCGCGAAGGCGTCATTGCCGATTTCGACACTGCCGAAGCAATGATCAAGCATTTCATTCGTAAAGTTCACAAACGCACGACGTTCTCCAAGCCCAAGATCATCGTCTGCGTCCCGCATGGCGCGACCCCGGTCGAAAAACGCGCGATCCGCCAATCGGTGCTAAGCGCCGGTGCGCGCAAAGCGGGCCTGATCGCCGAGCCGATCGCGGCGGCCATCGGTGCGGGCATGCCCATCACCGATCCCACCGGTAACATGGTCGTCGATATTGGCGGCGGCACCACCGAGGTGGCAGTTCTGTCGCTGGGCGACATCGTCTACGCGCGATCCGTCCGCGTCGGCGGCGACCGCATGGATGAGGCGATCATCAACTATCTGCGCCGCAATCAGAACCTGCTGGTGGGCGAAAGCACTGCCGAGCGCATCAAGACCAGCATCGGCACCGCACGGATGCCCGATGACGGGCGCGGCGAGACGATGAAAATCCGCGGACGCGATCTGCTGAATGGCGTGCCTAAGGAGACCGAGATCAGCCAAGCTCAGGTGGCCGAAGCGTTGGCTGAACCTGTCCAGCAGATTTGCGAGGCGGTGATGATCGCACTTGAGGCGACACCGCCTGATCTGGCGGCTGATATCGTTGATTGTGGCGTCATGCTAACCGGGGGCGGCGCGCTTCTGGGTGATCTGGATCTGGCGCTGCGCGAGCAAACCGGGCTGGCTGTATCCATCGCCGATGAGGCGCTGAATTGCGTCGCACTGGGCACGGGCAAGGCGCTGGAGTTTGAAAAGCAGTTACGCCACGCCATCGACTACGACAGCTAAGCGCCCGCACGATTGCGGCAGGGCGCGCGCCGCGATAGCCTTGGGGTCGGGGTGCGACCCCGCTTATCTGAGGTATGCCACCTTTGGCCAAGGATCGCAGACAACCGGATGACTATACCGGCCCGCTGAGGCGCCTTCTTTTGGGGATTCTGGTGGTGTGTCTGTTGGGCCTGTTTGTGCTGTGGCGCATCGACAGCCCGCGTGTCGAACGGTTTCGCGCCACCGTGATCGACCGGGTCGTCCCCAATCTAGATTGGGCCATGGCGCCGGTGACAGGCACAGTAAACCTTTTCCGCGATTTCCAAAGCTACCAGCGAATCTATCGCCAAAATCAGGAGCTGCGTCGCGAATTGCAGCAGATGCAGGCGTGGAAGGAAGCAGCCCTACAGCTGGAGCAGGAAAATGCCCGCCTGCTGGACCTGAATAACGTGCGGCTAGATCCGCGCCTGACCTTTGTCACGGGCGTGGTCAGCGCCGATAGCGGATCACCATTTCGGCAGTCGGTGCTGCTTAACGTGGGGGCGCGCGACGGCATCGTCGATGGTTGGGCCGCAATGGACGGTCTGGGACTGGTAGGCCGCATATCGGGCGTCGGCGATAATTCGGCGCGCGTGATCCTGTTGACCGACACGTCCAGCCGCATCCCCGTCACGGTGCAACCGTCGGGGCAGAGAGCGTTGATTATGGGCGACAATACCGCCGCGCCGCCCATTGATTTTCTGGAGGATCCAGGCAAGGTGCGGGCTGGCGACCGGGTTATCACCTCAGGCGATGGCGGTGTGTTCCCCCCAGGTCTGCTGGTGGGCCGCGTCGCACAGGATCCCGGCGGCCGCCTGCGCCTGCGCCTTGCCGCCGATTACGAACGGCTAGAGTTTCTGCGCGTGCTGCGCAACCACGCAAGCGTCCGCATCAACGACAGCGGCGACCTGATCGCGCCCGATGCCGCACCTACACAGGCCGACGAGGCCACACCCCAGTCCGGGATGACGAGCGATGGCTGAGCGGCCGCGCACACATCTATGGGTTATGCGCGCGCTTTTTGCCGCGCTATGCGCCAGCGTGATTTTCTGGCGCCTTTTGCCGCTTCATACGCTGCCGCCGGGTTGGGCGGGACCGGATCTGATGCTCGCGCTCGCCTTTGCTTGGGTGCTGCGGCGCCCGGAATATGCGCCACCATTGCTGATCGGGGTGGCCGTGCTGTTGGCCGACCTTATGTTCCAGCGTCCCCCCGGTCTCTGGGCCGCGCTGGTGTTGCTGGGCAGCGAAGCGCTGAGGGCGCGCGCGCCGGGGCTGCGCGATCTGGGCTTTGGCCCCGAATGGCTGGCCGCCGCCACCACGACGCTGGCGATCACGCTGATCTATCGGCTGACTTTGGCCGTTTTGATGGTGCCGCAGGCCCCATTGGGCCTCAGCCTGATGCAAATGGCGATGACGGTGATATGTTATCCCCTCATCGTTCTCGCATCGGCGAAACTGCTGGGTGTGCGCAAGGCCCGCCCCAGCGAGGGCGGCGGCAGAAGGTTACGCATGTGAAACGGCAAACGCGCGATACCGCTATCAGTCAGCGTCAAATCACCCGGCGCGGGCTTATCTTAGGCGCCGGTCAAGCCGGTTTCCTGGGTCTTTTGGCGTGGCGAATGCGGCATCTGCAGGTCGATCAGGCCGATCAGTTTCGCCTGCTAGCCGAGGAAAATCGCATCAAAATTCGCCTGATTCCGCCCGCGCGCGGGCAGATCTTTGATCGCAACGGGCTGGTCGTGGGCGAAAACGTGCCCAGCTACAGAATCGTGCTGGAGCGCGAGGAGGCAGGCGATGTCGAGGATACGATCGCGCGCCTTGGCCGCCTGATCCATCTGGACCCCGAAGAGCTGGAACGCGCCTATGAGGAAATGCGCCGCTCACGCGTACATCCGGTCACCATTGCCGACCGCATATCTTGGGAAGAGTTGAGCCGCGTGGCGGTCAACGCCCCTTCCCTACCCGGCGTTCGCCCCGAAGTCGGCCTGTCGCGCCGCTACCCGATGAAAAGCGAATACGCCCACGTTTTGGGCTATGTTGGTCCCGTCAGCGACTATGATCTGGGCAAGATCGACGCGCCGGACCAGCTGCTGCTGATCCCGCGATTTCAGATCGGCAAGGTCGGGCTGGAGGCAATGCGCGAGGATATGCTGCGCGGCAAGGCCGGCACCAAGCGGGTCGAGCAGAACGCCGCAGGCCGCGTCATGCGCGAGCTGGACCGCCGCGAGGGTGTGGCCGGCAAAGACCTGCAGATCACCACTGACAGCAACCTGCAATCGTATATCCATGCAATGCTGGAAGGCGAAAGCGCCGCTGCCGTGGTCATGGATTGCGAAAGCGGCGATATCCTTGCCACGGTGTCCACGCCCAGCTTTGATAGTAACCTTTTCGTGCGCGGCATCTCGGTGGCCGACTACAATGCACTGCTGGAAAACAAGTATCGCCCCCTGCCCAATAAGGCCGTGCAGGGCATCTACCCCCCCGGCTCCACCTTCAAGATGGTCACAGCCCTCGCCGCGCTGGAAAATGGCACCGCGACGTCCAAGGATACCGTCTATTGCCCGGGCCATCTGGAGGTCTCGGGCCGCAGGTTTCACTGCTGGAAGCGGCCTGGCCACGGCAATGTCGACCTATCCAGTGCCCTGAGCGAAAGTTGCGACGTCTATTTTTACGAAATGGCCCTGCGCACCGGCATCGAGAAGATCGCTGAGATGTCGCACCGCCTCGGGCTTGGGGTCGCGCATGACCTGCCCATGACCAGCGTTGCGGAGGGTCTGATCCCCGACAAGGCGTGGAAACGCGCTGCGCGCGGGGCCGAATGGGTGATCGGCGACAGCGTGAACGCCTCCATCGGCCAAGGGTTCGTTCTGACTTCGCCGCTGCAACTCGCGGTGATGACAGCGCGTCTCGCTACCGGCCGCGCCGTCACGCCGCGTCTCATCAAATCGATCGACGGCGTCGAGACGCCAACTGGCCACGGCGAGGATCTTGGCCTGAACGAAAACAATCTGCGCAACATCCGCCGCGCCATGTATGACGTGTCCAACGACAGGCGCGGCACAGCCTATCGTAGCCGCATTGTCGCCGAAGGCATGCGCATGGCGGGCAAAACGGGCACCAGCCAAGTGCGCAACATCACCACCGCCGAGCGCGCGCAAGGTGTGCGCCGAAACGAGGACCTACCGTGGGAGCGGCGCGATCACGCTCTGTTTGTCGATTACGCGCCATTCGACAATCCGCGCATCGCCGTCGCTGTCATTGTCGAACATGGCGGAGGAGGATCGAGCGTCGCCGCACCGATCGCGCGCGACATCACGTTGCAGGCCCTGTTTAAAGGCGATCCGCCGCTGGACGCCTATCCCACCGCCGATCAGGGCGGCATTCGCACGCAGCAGGAAAAGCTGCGCGACGCGCGCCCCCATCACGGCGCCAAGCCAAGCGACCGCGCATGAGCTACCTTGAATATTCGGTTAGAAGCGTCCCGACGGGCCTGCGCAAAATCCTCTACGTCAATTGGCCCCTCGCCTTACTCCTGACGGCAGTCGCTTGCGTCGGTTTTTTGATGCTCTATTCCGTGGCTGGCGGATCCTCCGAACCATGGATGGACCCGCAGATGAAGCGTTTTGGCGCTGGCTTTGCCGCCATGCTCATCGTTGCGATGGTGCCGATCTGGTTCTGGCGCAACATGGCCGGGCTGGCCTATCTCGTGTCGCTGGCGCTGCTGATCGGGGTCGAATTCTTTGGTAGCATCGGCATGGGCGCGCAGCGCTGGATCGATCTGGGCTTCATGCGGCTCCAGCCGTCAGAGCTGATGAAGATCGCGCTGGTTATGATTCTGGCCGCCTATTACGACTGGCTGCCCCTGAACAAGACGTCGCGCCCGCTATGGGTGCTGCTGCCGGTCATCCTGATCCTCATTCCGACCTATCTGGTGCTAAAGCAGCCCGATCTGGGCACCTCGATCCTGCTGATCGCGGCAGGGGGCGGCATGATGTTTGTGGCCGGGGTCCACTGGGCCTATTTCGCCGCCGTGACCGCTGCCATTATTGGCCTCGTTACGACCGTGTTCAAGAGCCGAGGCACCGATTGGCAGCTGCTGGCCAATTACCAGTTTCGCCGGATCGATACGTTTATGGACCCGTCAACAGACCCGCTGGGCGCCGGGTATCACATCACCCAGTCCAAAATCGCGCTGGGTTCAGGCGGCTGGACTGGGCGCGGCTTTATGCAGGGCACGCAGTCGCGGCTGAACTTTCTGCCCGAAAAACATACCGATTTCATCTTTACCACCCTCGCCGAGGAATTCGGCTTTGTCGGCGCGATCTCACTGCTGGGACTTTACGCGCTTATCCTCGTTTTCTGCATCAGCACAGCAATGACAAATCGCGACCGCTTCTCATCCTTGCTGACACTGGGCATTGCCGTGACGTTTTTCCTGTTCTTTGCGGTAAACATGTCGATGGTAATGGGCCTTGCGCCCGTTGTTGGTGTACCGCTGCCATTGGTCAGCTATGGAGGCTCTGCGATGTTGATCCTGATGCTGGGTTTCGGCATGGTCCAAAGTGCGCATGTCCACAAACCGAGGTAGCCCATGACGATCCAAATTCTATTCTCTGCCAAGCCACACCGCTGGCCGCAATACGAGGGGCCGCTAGCCCACGCGCTGGTGAAGGCGGGCATCACTGATTTCAACCTCGCGTGCGATATCGAGCCGGACCAGGTGGACTATATCGTAATGGCGCCCAATGGTCCTGTGCAGGATTTCGCGCCTTACACGCGGTGCAAGGCCGTGCTAAATCTGTGGGCCGGGGTCGAGGGGATCATCGACAACCCGACGCTGACGCAGCCCTTGGCCCGCATGGTCGATCACGGCCTGACGCGCGGAATGATAGAGTGGGTGACAGCGCATGTTTTGCGCCATCATCTGGGAATGGACGCGCATATTCATGGGCAGGACGGTGTCTGGCGCAAGGATATCCCACCACTGGCCCAAGAACGGACCGTGACCATTCTAGGCATGGGCGAGTTGGGGGCAGCCTGCGCGGATATGCTCGTCCAGCTCGGCTTTGACGTGACCGGGTGGAGCCGATCAGCCAAGAACATCACCGGAGTGCGCTGTCTGCATGGCGACGATGGCCTCGCGGCGGCGCTGGGCGCGGCTGAGATATTGGTGCTGCTACTGCCCAAAACCCCCGAGACCGAGAACCTGCTGAACACTGCGCGCCTTGCGCAGTTGCCCAAAGGCGCCGTCATTATCAATCCGGGGCGCGGCCCTCTGATCGACGACGACGCGCTTCTGGAAGCGCTCGATACCGGCCATATCGGTCATGCTACGCTGGACGTTTTCCGCACAGAGCCGTTGCCGCGCGAACATCCGTACTGGGCCCATCCGTCGGTCACCGTGACGCCCCACATCGCGTCCGAGACACGCGACGATACCGCCAGTCAGGTTATCGCCGAGAATATCCGTCGCAGCGAGGCAAGCGATGCGCTGCTGCATTTGGTGGATCCCAAGCTGGGGTATTGAGGGGCGGCCCCTTTGGCCTGGCTTGTGTGCTCATTTCAACTTAGGTGGCCGTGACGGATCAGACCCCGGCGCGGCACGTTGCAACGCCGCCGTCGCCTGCGGAAGATCAAACCGCAGGCCGACCTGCTCCAGCCGCTGCGCTAACTGACCGCCAGTCTCCGCAAACCCGACATCCAGCGCGCCCGCCTCAATCCCCGAGAACGTCAGCGCCTCGGACACCGCGCGCGTCAGCGAGGGCTCCGCCCCCTCTGCTGCGCCAATAAACATCAGCACATGGCCCGACGCCCCCCCCGCATACCGCGCCCCGGCAAGGCAGGCATGGCTGGCCAGCCCCTCGGCGCGGGCCAGCTTGGCATCCAGCGCGGTCAACAGGGCCTGCGGGACGCCTTTGGGCGCGCTCACGCTATCGATTTGCGTGCTTGCCTCATCACCGCCGCCCTGCCCCAGCGTTTCGGCCAACCAGCCCAGCGCCTCGGGCGGCAGCAGGATCGACGAGGGCGCAGCATCCAGGTTAAGGCCCAGCCCCGCACCGCCTGCCGCCAGCATTGCCGCCAAGGTGCGGCCCGGCAGCACGGCATAGGGCGCAGGCCCGCCGGCAAATCCGGCAAGCCGCGCCTCATCGTCGAAGGCCAGCGCATAATCCGCGCCCTCTACTTGATACGTGCGGGGGGTCACATGATCGCCCTCCGGCTCCTCGGTCAGCAACAAAAACAGCTGCGTATCGGCAAGGCAGTGATAGAAGGCAAGGCGCGCGGCACCATCCTCGCTTGCGGCTTCCATCGCGCCATGGGCACGGTCCAGCGGCGTCTCGGGTACAGTCTCAGTCATGTTGCATCACCTCTTTCACTCGGGCTCGCAGGGCGGGGATAACCTCGGCCTCAAACCATTCATTTCGCTTTAGCCAGCCGGTGTTACGCCACGATGGATGCGGCAGCGCAAATGTGCCGGGGGCATGGTCGCGCCACTCCACCACCGTTTGCGCAACACTGCCACGCGCGTTTAGATGATAGCGCTGCGCATGAGCGCCGACCACCACCCGCAACGGTATCTGCCCCAATTCTGCCATTACGGCATCATGCCACGTCTGGCGGCAGATGACAGGCGGCGGCAGGTCCGCGCCGCGCGCGTCGTAACCCGGAAAACAAAATGCCATCGGCACGATGGCCACGCGGGCACGATCGTAAAATTCGGCCCGCTCCAGCCCCAGCCAGTCACGCAGCCGGTCACCAGATGCATCATCAAAGGGCACGCCCGAAGAATGGACACGCGCGCCCGGCGCTTGGCCCGCGATCAATATGCGCGGGGCGGACCCGCCGGACCCTTCAAACCACGCCACCGGGCGCGGTGCATGACGGGTGGCAGTCACAGCAAAGCGATCCGCGCAAAGGCGGCAGCGTAAAATGCGCGCGCGAAGATTATCCATGATCGGCAGATATGGCCCAAGCGCCGAGAAATCCACCCGCCCCGCCGCAGCACCTGCGCACAGAGCCGCCAAAAACTAAGTCATATGCCGCCCACGATTGTTTCCAATCGGTGAAAATAAGGTTAGAATCGAGACAATGTTTTTACCAGCCGGGCATAATTTTGCCTTGAATATCTGTTCGTACTGATAATCAACCCTCATATGAGGTACGCACTGGGGCACCAACGCCCCGCAAAAGCCCCGCCGCAAGAGGGCATCCTAGCAGTTTTCGGAGCCCTCCATGCTCGAGTTCGACAATGTCAGCAAGTCCTTTTGGACTGGCACACAGCGCAAGGTGATCCTTGAAAAGGTCAGCTTTCGCGTCGAGGTGGGCAAATCTATGGGCATTTTGGCGCCTAACGGCACCGGCAAGACGACTGTTATCAACATGATGGCCGGGTTAGAAAAACCCGACGAGGGCGAGATCCGGCGCGGCTGCCGCATCAGCTTCCCGCTCGGTTTTATGGGCGGCGTCATCAGCAAGATCTCCGCGATGGAGAACAGCCGTTATATTGCGCGGCTCTATGGTCTAGATCCCGACTACGTTGAGGCGTTCTGTCGCTGGATGTGCAATCTGGGCGAATATTTTGACCAGCCTCTGGGCACCTACAGCGCTGGTATGAAATCGCGCTTTACCTTTGCGCTGCTGCTGGCGCTGGATTTCGATATCTACCTGATCGACGAGGGAATGCCCTCCTCGACAGATGTCGAGTTCAACCAGAAAGCAGGTGAGATCCTGCGCGAGCGTCTTGAGACGACGACCGTCATCATTGTGTCGCATCAGCCCGCCGTGCTGGAGAAATTCGCGACCTCTGCTGCCGTCCTGATGGGTGGCCAGCTTTATATGTTCGATACCTTGGAAGAGGCAAAACAGCTTTATGACTACGAAACCCAGGGCTAGAAAATTTCGCATCCGCCGCACTCCAGGGTTGGAGGGCGAGGCGCAGGCAGGTCACGAGATCGGCCAGCAGGCCGAGCCGCGCGCGGCGCAATCGCCGCGTGCGCAGCAGCCTGCAGGACAGCAGGCAGCTGAGCAGTATTCGGCCAACCAGACGCGGAGCCAGCCGCAGGACGGCGCGGCGCATAACGGCACAGCGCGCCCCGATGGCAGCAGCCCGGCCAGTCCCGGTGGGGAAGATGCCCACCGCACTGGCGAAGTCACAAGCGGCCGCGAGATGAGCGTTGCAGACAGTGTTGACGAGATTCGCAAGGAGGGACTGACCGGCCGCCAGCTGCGCATGGCGCGGCGCGTCGCACAAAAAAGTGGCCTGGCGCCAACATCAGATTTCGACGCAGTGCGCCTGCTGCGCGTGCGCGGCATCGACCCATTCCAACGCTCCAGCATTCTGGAGTTGGTGGCAAACGATCAAAATGAGGGCGATATCGGCGATTTGATTCCGGACAAAGGCAGCGATCTGGGCAACTCACGCGTGCAGCTGCCCCAGACGATTCCGGCGCGAACCACCCTGCCATCAACGCAGATGAGCCCCGCCGACAGGCGCGGCGAAGAGATCATGCGCATTCAGCGTGACATCGGCAAACGCCGCCGTCGCAAGCTGCTACTGCTGGTGACCCGGCTGTCTGCCTTTGTGTTTCTGCCAACCCTGCTGGCGGGGTATTACTACTACGCCGTCGCCACGCCGATGTACTCGACCAAGTCCGAGTTCCTGATCCTGTCCAACGATGGCGGCGGGGGCGGCGGTATGGGCGGCTTCAAACTGCCCAGCCAGTTCGCCACCGGACAGGACGCGATCGCAACGCAATCCTACCTTCTTTCGAAAGATGCAATGCTGCGCCTCGACCGCGATGTCGGCTTTCGCGCGCATTTCAGCCAACCTTGGATCGATCCGATCCAGCGGCTGGATGTCGATGCCAGCAACGAGAAAGCCTATAAGCTATACAAAAAATATATGAAGATCGGCTATGATCCTACCGAGGGCGTCCTGCGGATGGAGATATCCACCGCCGATCCCGAAATCAGCGCTAAATTCTCGAACAGGCTGATCGCCTATGCGGAAGAGCGCGTTGACGATCTGTCCAAGCGCAAGCGCGAGGATGCGCTGGAATCGTCCATCGAAAGCCTTGCACGAGCCAAGGCGGACCGCCGCGAGGCCCAGCGCCAGTTGGTCTCAATGCAAGAAGGCACCGTGCTGGACCCCCAGGGCGAGATCGCCAACATCCGCTCGCTGATCGGCAATGTCGAATTGCAGCTGCAGGAAAAGCAGCTGGATCTGAACACTCAGCTGAACAATGCGCGCCCCAATCAGGCGAAGGTCGAAGCGCTGACAAGCCAGATAGAAGTGCTGAAGGTCGAGCAGACCAAACAGCGTTCCCGTCTTACGGACGCCAGCGGGGACAACGCATCGCTGGCCTCGCAGACTGCTGATATTCAGATGGCGCAGGCTGACTTGTTGACCTCCGACATGGTCATGCAGGCCGCACTGGAATCGCAGCGGATGAGCGCCAGCGAAGCGAACAAGCAGGTGCGATACCTGACCGTCAGCGTCCGCCCTGTTGCGTCGCAGGACGCGACCTATCCCCGCTCGTTCGAGAATACGATCCTCGCGTTTCTCGTCTTTGCCGGAATCTACCTGATGATCTCGCTTACCGCGTCGATCCTCCGCGAACAGGTGTCGTCATGATTTGAATTTCCGCTAGATATCTGCCATCGCCTGTCTGGCGCGCCGCGACCAATGGCGCGCCTACCCATTCACAATAAGCGAGTCATTCTGCCGTGAACATTCCCGCCCAGACAGTTACGCCAAACACGTGGGAATTCCTGCGCGATGCGATGATCACGCCCACCGGCTTTCGCGAGTATGACGCCCGTTGGAAATACCCCGAAGAGATCAACTTGCCCGGCATCACCGCACTTGGCCTTGGCCTTGGGACTCAAATGATGGAGCGCGGGATCGACCCGGTGATCGCGGTCGGCAACGACTATCGCGACTACTCGCTTAGCATCAAGAACGCGCTAATGCTGGGGCTGATGCAGGCCGGGATCAAGGTGCTGGATATTGGCCCCGCCGTCAGCCCGATGGCCTATTTCGCGCAGTTCCATCTGGATGCGCCCGCCGTCGCAATGGTCACCGCCTCGCACAATCCCAACGGCTGGACGGGCGTCAAGATGGGGTTCGAGCGCCCCCTGACCCACGGCCCCGATGAGATGAATGAGTTGAAATCCATCGTACTAGAGGGGCGCGGTCAATCCCGCCCCGGTGGCAGCTATGAATATGTGGACGAAGTGCGCGAGGCGTATCTCGATGACCTCATCGGCGATTTCCGCATGACACGGCCCCTCAAGGTGGTTTGCGCGACCGGCAACGGCACCGCATCCGCCTTCGCGCCTGAACTGTTTGCGCGCATCGGGGTCGAGGTGGTCCCGTCACATAACGAGCTGGACTATACATTCCCGCACTACAATCCGAACCCCGAGGCAATGGAGATGCTGCACGACATGGCCGCATCAGTGCGCGCGTCGGGCGCTGATTTCGCGCTGGGGTTTGACGGCGACGGCGACCGCTGCGGCGTGGTCGACAACGAGGGCGAGGAGATTTTCGCAGACAAGATGGGCGTCATCATGGCCCGCGACTTTGCCCGCCTCTATCCCGGCAGCACCTTCGTCGCGGATGTGAAATCCACCGGACTGTTTGCGTCCGATCCCGAGTTGCAGGCGCACGGCGCCAAGGCCGATTACTGGAAAACCGGCCACAGCCACATGAAACGGCGCGTCAAGGAAATCGGTGCGCTGGCGGGGTTCGAAAAGTCCGGCCACTATTTCTTGGCTGAGCCTATCGGCCGCGGCTACGATTGCGGCCTGCGCGTGGCGGTCGAGATCTGCAAACTGATGGAGCGCAACCCCGACAAATCAATGGCCGACCTGCGCCGCGCCCTGCCAGTGACCTATGCGACGCCCACCATGTCGCCCTACTGTGCGGACCTTGAGAAATACGACGTACTGGAGCGTTTGGTAGCCAAACTGGTGGCCCATTACGAAGCCGGGATGCCGCTGGCGGGGCGCAAGATCGCGCAGGTCGTCACGGTCAATGGCGCACGGGTGATTTTGGATAATGGCAGCTGGGGTCTGGTGCGAGCATCCTCTAACACCCCCAATCTGGTCGTGGTCTGCGAAAGCAGCGAGAGCGACGCGGAGATGCGCGCAATATTTGCGGATATCGATGCAGTTATCAGGACCGAGCCGTCGGTGGGGGATTACGACCAGACGATTTAAGAGCCGCCTCGCCGCAAGGATGTCTGCATCGCTCTTTTGTTGAGAAATGGGCCTTTCCCGGCAACGTATCTTCGATCGCTCTGCCCTCAGACCAGGGATTCCTTCGCCCGGAACCAAAGCGCCAGCCTGCCGGACAAGCGCAAGCCTGTTCCGGTGGGCCGGCACTTTGCCAAATTAGTGCTGTCGACGGAATGATGGAGGGGCGTTGCAGCGTCGCCCCACGGGCAGGCCCTCGCCCGGCTTCGCCATCCACTTTCGCTGGCCCCTCCCACCTACCACATATAGGGTCGCGCCATGACCGAAATGACCAAAGCCACCGTCACATATTCCCCCGACCAGGCCGAAGCGCATGACCGCATCACCGAGGCGTTGCGCGCCGCCGGTGTCGATCTGGTTAGCGGCGTCACCATGCCCCCCAAAGAGGGCAAAAACAGTGTGATGGCCGTCATAGGCAAGGCCGGATCGGGCAAGACGCTACTTCTGGCCGCACTCTATCGCGCGCTGGAGGAAGCCGACGTTGACATCATTTCGGGCGATTACGAGGGCAAAAAACGCCGGGATCGCCGCACTCTCGCCATCCTCGCACCAACGAACAAGGCCGCATCGGTCCTGCGGATGCGCGGTGTGCCTGCGACCACGATCCACCGCATTCTATACACCCCCGTCTACGACCCGGAATATGAGAAGATCGCCGAATGGCTGGCTGGCAATGGCGAGCGCCCAGAGGTGCCAGAGCTGTCAGAAACAGCCCTCGACCGGGCCTTTGCCTTCTACCAGACCAACAAGTCCATCCCCGGTGCGCTGGCCGCCGCAGGCCTCAAAGGCAGCGATTTCATCACCGGCTGGAAGCGCCGCGACGAGCCACTGGATATCGGCTTTGTCGATGAGGCATCCATGCTGGACACCCGCCAGATGGACGACCTCAAGGAGATATTTTCGACCCTGCTGCTGTTTGGTGATCCTGCGCAGTTGGCCCCGGTCAACAGCACCGGTGGGATGGTATTCGAGGCCTTGCCAGAGCCTTCGAAGTTGGTGCTGCACCGCATCCACCGACAGGATGCTGACAACCCAATTCTCGATCTCGCGCACGCGCTGGCGGATCCCAGCTTGGAGTTTCAGGACTTCGAGCAGATGATCGAGGAGGCATCGAAACGTGATGACCGCGTGCAATGGGCGCAGCGCGTGCAGGTCGATCTGATGGCGCGCAGTCCGGTTCTGGTTTGGCGCAACGCCACGCGCATCCGCCTGATAAACGCCTTTCGTTCGGTTCACGGCGCGCCCGAGGATGCGCTACTGGAGGGCGAGCCGCTGATCTGCGACGGGATCGAGCTGCCGCTGAAACACCGCAAGAAGCGGCTGGATCTGGAGGCGCGCGGCCTGATCAAGGGCGCGCAGGTCGTCTATCTGGGGCTGGGCCGCAAACCCGGCTTTTCGCGCCTGCACGTGATGGGCGCCGAGGATCCGCAGATCAGCGCGGCCAGCATCGTGAAAATTGAAAAGCCGGATGAGGAAGAGCCGTTCATCCCCTTCGCCGCCAATATGGGCGCAACATTTCTGCATGGCGCAGCCGTGACGATCCACAAGGCGCAAGGCAGCCAGTGGAAGGACGTGCAGGTCTTTGCCCCCGATCTGTATGCCGCCGCCAGAATGGGGCGCAGCGAGGCGGGCCAACCGCTGTGGAAACGTCTCGCCTATGTCGCAATCACCCGCGCTGAGGAACGCCTGCATTGGGTGGTACGCAACCGGTTGTCGAAGCCCGAGTACGCCTTGCGCGTTGATGATCTGCGCACCAAGTCAGTGCCCCTGACGTTGGAGGCGTCTGAAGAATGAAATCAATCCTTATCACTGGTGCCAGCTCGGGCATCGGGCGCGCCACGGCGCTGGAATTCCTCAATGCCGGATGGCGCGTCGGCCTATTGGCCCGGCGCGCCATCGCGCTGAACGAGGTCGCACAGGCGCATGAAAACGCCATTGCGCTGCCTTGCGACGTCACTGATGCACAGGCCATGCAGGACGCCTTCGCGCGCTTCATAGCCAAGGCGGGTCGCCTCGACGCGCTCTTTAATAATGCCGGGATCTTTGGCGTGTCGGCCCCTATTGATGAGGTGCCGCTGGATACCTTCGACCAGGTCGTCGCCGTCAACCTGCGCGGCATGTTCATCGCCGCGCGCCTCGCTTTTGGAGAGATGCGCAACCAGACCCCGCAAGGGGGGCGCATCATTAATAATGGATCGCTGTCGGCACATGTACCGCGCGAGGGGTCGATCTGCTATACCACCACAAAGCACGCGATCACTGGCATGACACGCACCTTGTCACTGGACGGGCGGCCCTATGACATTGCCTGCGGCCAGATCGACATCGGCAACGCCACCAGCGAAATGGTCGTGGCGCTCAAGGAGGTGCAGCCGGACATGCAAGTGATGGACGTGGCCCATGCCGCCCGGTCGGTTCTGCACATGGCGCAGCTACCAGCTGATGCAAACGTACAGTTTATGACCGTGATGGCGACCAAGATGCCCTACATCGGACGAGGCTGACGCCCCGCTGCAGGTCAGACGCCGGCCTGTCCATCGCCGATAGCCGGGAACAGCCTATCTAACGGCACGCCGATCTGCTCTACATCAGGCCCGTGGCCCAGCCGCAGCAACACCTGCCCCGGCGTCTGCAACAAGCTTAACCGCCGTGCAGTGGTAGGCGCGTTCGGTACCAACCTTATATGCGTCGCCAGCAAGTGCTGCCCAGCACTGCGCGACCGCGCAATACTGAGGCGGGTGGTCGGCACAGCTTTGTATTCCTGCGGAAACATCCAAGCACCATGGCTGTCACCGGCACCAACCAGACCAAAATCAGCACCCAGATCCGGTGTCTCTACCTGCACGCCGCGCCCGCAAAGCAGGCTGAACGAGACAGATCGCCCATCAGGCGCACCGCTCATCTTAAGGCCAGGCGCAAAATTCAAATGCGTGCGAAGCACCCGCGGAAACAAGGTCGCGACAGCGTCGAGCGTCACGATAGAATATGGCTTGAAAAACGCGATCAGGCGCCGGTAGCTTAGGATGCCACCCTTGCGATAGAAATCATGTCCAAGGATCAGCCAGGGCGTCTTGCCATCCTCGCCGGAATGGTTGGTGATCGCACCTGAAACAAGGTCGGGCCGCCTTTTGACGTTATCGACTGTCAGCAGGTTATGGGCCAGATCCGACGCCGCATAGCGCGACATCGCATGATGTCGGTCATTGCTGAACCGGCCCGCATCCACCAGCAACTCCTGCCCAAAGCCAAAGACCTGAAAACTGCCCTCATCATTGTGCGAATGGATCGACGACATGCGGCCCGCCTTGACGTGGACGCTCACCGCGTCCCCGCCCTGCGCAGTCAATTCCCAGCCCGTGCGCCAACAAGCATAGCCCGAAAGTGGAAACACCCGGTCGCAATGGGCCGGCGGTGTGCCATCGCGCCCTTCGGAGGTCATGTATTGCAGCCGCTGCGCGATCAGCGGCAGGATCGCGATGCCTTGAGCAGCGCTATTGCGCAGGCCCGCCAGGTCCCGGCGGACGTTCTTTCGAAGCGTATCGCCGAAATTCGCGAGGGTCATGTCGGACCTGATGAAATCGAACAGGTTCGACAGCAGATCATCACGCATCTGGCACAAGTAAACCGGCACCGGATCAGAGAACGCAATGTAGCAATCATCTATGATGCCATTGATCAGCCGCACAAAGAACAGTTGGTATCCGGGGCTGTTCTCGATGTGAACGCCGTCCCTGGCAACCGATCCGGCGACCTGCTCGCGAATCCGGCGCTCGGCGATCTCAATGAAGTCGCGAGAGTGGACGAGATGCGGAAGCCCCTTGGCGGTAGTCAGCAGGGATTTGCACTGCATCAGGCCATGATTGTGGCGTTTGAGGTAAAATTTATCATCGGCCAGCGCATACAGATGGGTCAGTATCAGGTCGAACGCCGCCGTAAAGCTAGGCTGGTTCAGCGCGCAAGTGCCATGCGCCCAGTTCCGGATAAACCGCCAAACCCGGTCCAGCCGGGCCGCCATCGCGTGTTCATCCCATGTCAGTTCGGCACAATTCTGCGCGCGCATGTTTGCATCGGTCCACGCGCGGATCGCATCGCCTACCGCCCAGATGGGCGCGCCATGCGTTCCGGAGGCGCGGTCGATCCATGACAGGCTCTGCAAGCCGAGCCGCCATGTGCGATCCCCGAACGGATCCATTGCCCAATCGATCGGCGCGCGCAGGACCGTATAGGGATGGGCACTGATCTCGGCGACCAGATCAGGGATCACCGCTTGCGGTGGCGGCTCGAACCGGCGGTCCATCAGGCCGGGGAAGTGATGCGCGTAGATATCCAAGCTGGATGCGTGCGGTAGTCCGCTCAGCGCCCGAAGAAGGCCCAGATCCGGCGGCGCAGCGCGAAGAAGGCGTAACGTCTGCGGCAGCGTGGGCACCGCGCGCCCGGCGGCATCGGCGCCCCGGCTCTGGATATTCATGTGCGGGTCACCGATCAGGTCTGACTTGGGTCCAAAGCATTGTTGCAAAATCAGTGTTGCGCGATCTATTTACGGTGTTCAAGCGAAAGGCGGGGCCAGCTTGGCCCGGGTGATGGCCAGTCACCGTCGCGCAAAGCGCAGTGGTCACCCGGCGGCAGCGGGCGTCGGCAGGCGTAATCACAGCCCACCATTCCGGGGTGACACAGGCATGTCGAGCTGCCGATGCAGGCTTCTCTCGCGCCGCAGGCGGCATTCGACGCCTCTTTTTGTTGACTGCAATCGCCCTTCGCGTTTTAAGACGCGAACGCGTCTGCAAGGCGCTGCACGCTGCCCCGTAGGAGCCTATAAATGATGCGAATTATCGCAGGGATCGCAGCCCTTATCTGCTGGATCAACTGGATTATCGGGCAGGTCGTCTCCTGGCTGGCTTTGGGCGTCGTTTTGGTCTGCTTCACCGTCGTGGTGCAGCGTTACGTTTTTGCCGTCAGTTTCGTCTGGATGCAGGATCTATATATATGGCTCAGCGGCGCGATGTTCACCGCCGTCGCGGGCTTTGCGCTGATGCGCGACGACCACGTGCGCGTCGATATTTTCTACCGCCCGGCTAGCATCCGGCGGCGCGCGCAGGTCGATCTGGTAGGCACGCTGATCTTTCTGCTGCCCTTCACCGCCATCGTCTATTCCTATTCGATGCCGTTCGTGACGCGCGCCTGGTCCTACACCGAAGGGTCGGCAAATGTAGGCGGGATGCCGGGCCTGTTTGTCCTCAAGTCTTTCATCATTGTCTTTGCAGGGCTTCTGGCCCTTCAGGGGCTGGCGATGATCTGCCGCTCGATCCTGATACTGAGCGGGCGACAGGATATGGTGCCAACAATGATACAATATCCGGTCAGCGCCGATGACGCCACCGCCGCAATCGAGGGATCGCACTGATGGACCCCATCCTGATCGGCGAAATCCTCGCCGGGCTCATGTTTTTTGGCATCATCGGCTTCTTGCTGATGGGCTTTCCGGTGGCGTTTACGCTGGCGGGTGTATCGCTGATGTTTGGCGGGGTCGGGTATTGGCTGGGCGTGTTCGATCCCAGCAATTTTGGCGCACTTCCGAACCGCTATATCGGCTTCATGACAAACGAGGTGCTAGTGGCCGTGCCGCTCTTCATCTTCATGGGCGTGATGCTGGAACGCTCGCGCATCGCCGAGCAACTCTTGCTGACGATGGGAAAGCTGTTTGGCAACCTGCGCGGCGGCCTTGGCATATCAGTGATCCTCGTCGGTGCGATGCTGGCGGCCTCAACAGGTGTGGTCGGCGCGACGGTGGTGACGATGGGCCTCATCTCGCTGCCCGCGATGCTGCGCGCGGGATATGATCCCAAGCTGTCGACGGGCGTAATCTGTGCATCCGGCACGCTGGGCCAGATCGTGCCGCCCTCGACCGTGTTGATCTTCATGGGCGACATGCTGTCGGGCATCAACTCTCAGGTCCAGATGGAGAAGGGCAACTTTGCCCCCACGCCAGTATCAGTGGGCGATTTGTTTGCCGGCGCGCTGCTGCCCGGCTTCCTGCTGGTTGGGCTGTATTTGGCCTACACCATCTTCAAGGCGATCACTGATCCCGCCTCCTGCCCCGCAACCCCAGTACCCGAGGATGAGCGCGGCAATCTGCTGAGCGAGGTATTCTCGGCGCTGATCCCACCGATGCTGCTGATCCTTTCGGTCCTCGGCTCCATCCTGGGCGGCATCGCCACCCCGACCGAGGCCGCATCTGTGGGCGCCGTGGGCGCGATGGTGCTGGCCGCGCTGCGCTGGCGGCTGACCCTGACCATCCTGCGCGAGACGGTGATCGCGACTGCGACGATCACCTCAATGGTGTTTGTGGTTCTTTTGGGCGCGTCGGTCTTTTCGGTCGTGTTCCGCCTCATGGGCGGCGACAATCTGGTGCATGAGTTTCTGGGTAATTTGCCGGGTGGCACGCTGGCCGCAGTCGCCGTGGTCATGGCGATCATGTTCTTCCTCGGCTTCATCCTCGACACGTTCGAAATCATATTTATCGTGATACCGATTACTGCGCCCGTCCTGCTGGCACTGGATGTCGATCCAGTCTGGCTGGGCGTGCTGGTGGGGGTCAACTTGCAGACGTCGTTCCTGACGCCGCCCTTCGGATTTGCCCTCTTCTACCTACGCGGGGTCGCGCCACCCGACCTGCCGACATCGGCGATCTACAAGGGCATAATGCCCTTCGTCGGATTGCAGATTCTCGCGATCGCGATCCTCTTCGCGTTCCCCGGTATCGTGACATGGCTGCCACGGCTGATCGCCGGGTAGGCATCGCCATCTTCAAGGCGTGACGCGAAACGCGGCGTTGCGACTGGGGCGGCCTGCGCCGCAAGAGCGCAGGTGCGTCTCCAGCCGGCGCCGTGTGACAAGACGATAGCGCGATGACCTTCGACGCTGTACCGTTCGATGCTCAGCATTTGCGTCCAAAGTCCCTTTTTCTACCGACTCGCATTTTATCGCCGCGCCGCCCCGCGCGCCTCACCTTGGACAGGAGATCGACATGTCCCTCGACATCATCGGATCGGGCTTTGGCCGGACCGGAACAATGACCACCAGAGATGCGCTGAGCGTCCTTGGATTTGGGCCAACGCATCACATGGTCGAAATCTTGGAGAATCCTTCGTAGCTGGACGTCTGCAAGGCGCACAGTGCCGGGCAGGACGTAGACTGGTCAGCCGCCTTCGCTGGCTACCCTTCACAGGTCGATTGGCCTGGTGCGGCCGCATGGGAGGAGACACTGGCCGCCTTTCCGAATGCCCAAGTTATCCATACGGAACGAGACAAGGATGCATGGTGGGCCAGCTTTTCCAAGACGGTCGGCAATCTCTTTGGGCTGGCGGACACATTGCCGCTGCCAGATCACCCTCGGGACGTGGTTATGACCATGCGCGACGGTGTCATCGGCTAGGCGCTGGGAAACTATGCTGACCGCGAGGCATCGCTGGCCGCTTACCGCGCCAACAATCTGCGGGTGCGCGAGGTCGTGCCAGCGGATCGGTTGCTGATTTTTCAAGTCGCCGACGGGTGAGCGCCGCTCTGCCGGTTTTTCGACGTCCCCGTGCCCACAATACCTATCCCGCATCACAACCTGCGCGCCAGGTTCTGGGAGCATTTCTGCGGCGAGTCTAAGGACGACTGACCCATCGGCCCCCATACGAAAAAGGCCCGGCATTGCTGCCGGGCCTTTTGTATTATAATTCCGCAAAGCGCGATCAGAGGTCGAAGTAGCTCTGCCGTGCCTTCTGGAACGGCATGTCGATCTGCTCGGTCCGCGAGCGGACCAAAGCCAGTGCATTGAGGTAGCTCTCGGTCGTTTTCTTTACCAAGGGGTCGTCGCTGTCACGCAGCTCTCCGATCAGCTCCTTGGCGGCATTTGCGCCCGCCTCCATGATATCGTCAGGGAACTGGTGAACCTGAACGCCGTGATCTTCGACCAGCGTCTTTAGCGCGCGCGGATCGTTGGCGACAAAATCAGCCGATACCATGTCGTACTCGGCCTGCGCGACGTCACGCACCAGTGCCTGCAGATCGTCCGGCAGTTCCTGATACTTGGCCTTGTCGACGACGAGTTCCGTGGCAAGGCCCGGCTCCACAAAGCTGGACAGGTAGTAATGCTTGGCCACCTGATAGAAACCCAAGGCCAGATCGTTATACGGGCCGACAAACTCGGCCGCATCCAGCGTGCCCGATTGCAGCGCCTGGAAAATCTCGCCGCCGGCCATGTTGGTCACGGTCGCGCCCATTTTCTCCCACACGCGGCCGCCAAGGCCGGGAGTGCGGAAACGCTTGCCTTGAACGTCCGCAAGGCCGGTCAGTTCTTCGCGAAACCAACCGCCCGCCTGATTGCCGGTGTTGCCCGACAAAAAGCCCTGAACGCCGAACTGGTCATAAATTTCGTCCCAGATTTGCTGACCGCCCATAAAGCGGACCCATGCGGTCAGCTCGGCGGTGGTCATGCCGTAGGGCACGCCGGTAAAGAACGACAGCGCGGTCGATTTGTTCTGCCAGTAATAGGCGGCGCCATGGCTCATCTCGGCGGTGCCGTCGATGACGGCATCAAGACTCTGGAGGGGTGGGACCAGCTCACCGGCGGAATAGACCTGAATGGTCAGGCGGCCGGCCGATGCGGTGGTGATGCGGTCGGCGAGGCGCTGGGCGCCGACACCGAGGCCGGGGAAATTCTTGGGCCATGTAGTGACCATGCGCCAGGTGATATTGCCCTGAGCGATGGCCGGTGCAGCCAGAGGTAAGGCCAGTGCTGTCGCGGCGGTGCCGATGGCGCCCGTGCGGATAAAGGAACGACGATCCATTAGTAAAACCTCCCAGTTATGTCAGATCACGCAGGGGACTTTGGACACTCCGCAGCGACCGCCCCCGCAAACGTGGTGCAAAATAAGCAGCAGCTGCGCCAAATGTCCATTGCAACATCGACCCAAGGGACATCATAGCGCATCAGATGTCGTCAGGCCGAAATCCCAGCGCCTTGCCTTGCTTGCGCGCGCAGCGCCTTAAGGAGGAGGAGGAGGCCGTGCTTCGGCAGGGAATCGCGCAGGTCCAGCTGAATTCGGCCCTTGCTCCGCGCGAGCGCAAGCGTATTCGCACACCCTTTGACGGCGTCGTCACCGACAGACTGATATCAGTTGGCGAGCGCTACAACGAACCGGCCCCGATGCTGGTCGTGGCGCGGATCGATCCGCTGCATATCGAGGCATATCTGCCAGCAGCGCAGCGCAGCACGGCCGCCCACAGACAAAGCGCCAAAATCATCCCTGAGGCGGGGGGAACCCCGCAGGCGGTCATCAACGTGATCGACCCAGTGCTGGACGCGGCCACCGGCACCTATGGTGCGCGCCTAGCCCTGACGAGCCCGGATGGCGCGTTCTACGGGCAAAGAGTCACTCTCCGGTTCTAGCGCAAGCACGCCGCACTTGATCTGGACAATCGCGCTGTGTCGTGGCCAGGTCGGTGTCCGGTTAATACGGGCGGGATAGTGATGCGCTGGCGACAATTGACGGCCTTTCGCGAAACGATGGTATCCGGCACCGCCAGCGAGGCTGCCGAAATCATGGGCATCTCGCAACCCGCCGTCAGCAGGCTGATCGATGAGCTGGAGGCGTCGCTGGGCCTGACCCTGTTCGACCGGCGCACCGGGCGCATGGTGCCCACGGCGGAGGGCAAGCTGTTCTACGCCGAACTTCAGCGTGCCTTCGCAAGCTATGACCGCCTCGCCTCAGCCGCCGAGGACATCAAGCAAGGACGCCGCGGCAGCCTGCACATCGCCTCGATGCCGGCCCTCGGCCTCAACTTTCTGCCCAATGCGATCACCGCGTTCAAGACCGACCAGCCTGACATCAAGATCCGCTACGATCTGCAACTCTCGATGCGCGTTAAAGAGTGGGTCTTGGCGCAGCAGGTCGATCTGGGCATTGCTGAATTCCCGTTCGACCGCGCCGGGATCGAGCGCGAGAATTTTTGCGACCTGCCCTATGTCATGGCCCTGCCCGCAGATGACAGGCTAGCAGCGCGCGAGGTCATCGCTTCCACCGATCTGCACGGCGAGCGTATAGTCAGCCTTAGCCCCGAGACGGTCGCACGCCGCCTAACGGACAGCGCGCTGGCCGATGTCGGTGCCGTGCCGCACGTCCTGTGCGAGACGACATACGCTGCCGGCGTCTGCGCGATGGTGCGGCGCGGTCAGGGGATCGGACTGATCGACCTGTTCACCGCATCCGATAACCAAGGCGGCGATATCGTCTTTCGACGATTCGCGCCCGAACTGACCTTTCGCGTCGGCATCCTCTATCCCCGCCACCAGCCTCGCTCGCGCGCGGCTGGTGAGTTCCTGAACGTTCTGCGCGCGCACCGCAGCAAACCGATCGTGGGGATCGATGCGTTGCTCGCGATATAACATTTAGTCATTCCGTCCGAACCGTCAGGCATTTGACCGAACACACCGCGCACCTCATGGTGCGACATATGGATACACCTACGATCAATATCGGCGACCTTACGGCACTCGATGGTCAGGTGTTTGACGTCGTGATTGTCGGCGGCGGCATCATCGGTGCCAGCTCCGCCCACGAGGCTGCAGCCGCAGGATATTCGGTGCTGCTGGCCGAAAAATACGATTTTGCCTCCGGCTCAACCAGCCGCTCCAGCCGCCTTTTGCATTGTGGCTTGCGCTATTTTGAGGCGCCGCAGCCAGTGCGCTATTTCGCGCGCCATTCCAGCAGGTTCGTGACCTCGCTGCGCATGGCCCGCGCCGCCATGCGCGAACGGCGCGAAATGGTGCTGACCGCGCCACAGCGGGTGCGCCCCATTGATTTCTTCTTTCCGATCTACGAGGACGGCCCTTATGCGCCGTGGCAAACGGACCTTGCCTTTGGCCTGCTAAAACGGCTGGCGCTCGGCGATGTGCCGCTGGATTACAAACGGCTGGACCGGGACACCGCGCTGGAGCAGCCCATCGTCGCCGCGCTGGCCGGGCATGACCGGCTACGCGCCGCCGCGCGATTTACCGAATATCAATTCAACTGGCCCGAGCGGGTCTGCATAGACGCCATTCTCGACGCCGAAGCCGCAGGCGCGACTGCGCTGAATTATACCCGTGCAACGCTGGGCGATGCCCAAGACGGCGTGCGCAAAGTCACGCTGGAGGGCCGCCGTGGCGCCCGCGCGCAGGTTGGCGCACGGCGCGTGATGACTATGGCTGGCATCTGGATCGACCGCGTGCTGGGCAGCGGCGGGGGCCAGGCGCAACGCCGCATCTTTGGCACCAAGGACGCCCATATCGTGATCCAATTGCCCAAGCGGTACCGCGGGCAGGGCATCACCACGATCAACAGCGTAGGTGAGCCGTTCTACTGCATCCCCTGGCATGATCAGCACTATATCGGCCCGACCGAGACCGAATACGACGGCGAACCCGACGACATCCACGTCGACGCAGCCGACATGGAGTTTCTGTTGTCGGAAACCGCCGCACTCTTTCCCGGCCTGAACGTCACGCGCGCGGATGTGCTGCGCACTTAGGCCGGCGTAAGGCCGCTGACCTACGATCCGGCGCATCCGAAGGGTAACCGGAGCCGTATCCTGCATGATCTAAGCGAGGACGGGCTCGACGGGATTTATGCCATGACAGCCGCCCCAGTGATGAGCCATCGCGATTCGGGCCGCGAGGTCACACGCAAACTGCAAGCGTCATTGGCGCCCAGCGGGCAAAGCAGCGTTCTGGATTATGCGCCCCGAATGCCGCTCCAGAATACCAATACCCCCCGAATTGCGCCTGGCATCGACTATACTCTGGCGGATGTGCGCAGCGCCGTACGGCACGAGCATGCCCGCACGCAAATGGGCGTTCTCTACCGGCGTAGCGGCGCGGGGCTGTGCCACGACTTTACCCATGATGAGGCGGCTTCCGTCGCGACCATCATGGCCGAGGAGCTGGGTTGGTCGGGCGCGCAGCGCGCCGAGGAATTGGCCCGTTTTGCCGCACAGACAGCGCGCCTTTTCGGACTGCCGGGCCACACCGAACCAAATGGGACGACAACCCAAAGGGAGGATTAAAAATGACAAAACCAAGCAATATCAGCCACGAAATCAGCCGTAGGGCGATCCTGAAATCGGGCGCCGCCGCAACGACGCTGGCGATGCTGCCGCTATGGGCCGGCCGCGCCGAGGCCGCGTGCGGCACACTGCGCGCCGGCATCACCGGCTTTAACGTCATCAACACGCTGGATCCGGCGCAGATGACGCTGATCCCCGAAGCCTACGTCGTCTGGGGTGTATTCAACTGCCTGCTGAAATTCGACGAGGGCATGAACATCGTCCCCGATCTGGCCGAAAGCTACGAGAGCGTCAGCTCCACCATCCTGCGGTTCAAGCTGCGCGAGGGCGTGAAACTCCACGACGGGGTCGAGATGACGTCCGCCGACGTCAAGTTCACGTTCGACCGGTTGCGCGACGATGCCACCGCATCGCCCCACCAATCGAAGTTTGCCCCGATCTCCGAGATCCGCACGCCCGACGCCTACACCGTCGAGATCGAGACGGCCTAGCCGTTTGCGCCGATGCTCAGCTATCTGACCAACCCCCGCACGGGCAGCCAGATCGTCCCAATGCACCTGCTGCAGGACGGCACGCCCGATGATTTCGCGACCAATCCCGTCGGCACCGGCCCCTTCAAGCTGACGGCGTATCAGCCGGGCACATCGCTCAAGCTGGCCAAGCATACCGAGTATTTCGAGGAAGGCCTGCCGAAGGTCGACATCGTCGAAATCCCGCTGATCGCCGAGGAATCGGCTGGCGTGACGGCCCTTCTGGGCGGCAGCATCAACGTGACCAGCACGGCGCCCTTCCCCGACGTTCCCGAGCTGGAAAATGACGACCGCGTTCAGGTGCTGAAATCGGCGGGCACCAACACCCGCTTTATCAGCCTTAACAATGCCGTCGCACCCTTTGACGATGTGCATTTCCGCCGCGCGGTGTCGATGGCGTTCGACCGCCAGCCGATGGTCGATGTCGTGATTTTCGGCGAAGGCCGCGCCGCAAATGGCATCGTCCTCAGCTCGATCTCGTGGGCCACGACCAAGGACCAGCCTGCCGAGACAATGATGGCGCTGAAGGAACTGGCGCTGTCGAAATATGGCGCTGGCACCGAGGCTGTCATACTGACATGGGGCTCCAGCTGGTGGAAGCGTTTCGCCGAAGTGTTTGTCCTGCAAGTCAACCAGGTGCTGGGCGTGAATTTCACCGTCGAGGTGTCGGACAGCGGCACAGTCTACCAGCGCAAGCAGGCAGGCGATTTTCAGGCGTTCATCTGGGGCTGGCTGGGTCTGATCGATCCGGATGAGTATGCGTTCGAGCATCTATCACACGGACGGCGCACGCAACTACGAGACATACTCGAATCCGGAGGTCGACGCCCTGCTGGAAGAGGCCCGGCGCACGCTGGATCTAGATGCGCGCGGCGACCTGTATCGTCAGGCCGAGGCGCTGGCGATCAAGGATTGCACCGCCCTGCCCTGCTTCGAGAGCAACGTCCACAATCTGCTCGCACCCAAGATGCAAGGCTTTGTGCAGCGGCCCTATTGGGGCTTCGGCGCGCAGCTGGCCGAGATCAAGGATTGCTGATCCTGCGGTAAAATTGACGCCTCGCACCCCAGTGGCGCGGGGCGTTCATGCCTGATTGAGAGACGATACATGCCCTCCGGCCTTAAATATTTTCTGACACGCCTCACCGGCGCCCTGATCACCATGTTGGTCGGCACCGCCGTCGTGTTTTTCGTGATGAAGGCAGCGCCGGGTGATCCAGCCCTCGTTGTGCTGGGTGACTTTGCCACGCCCAAGACGATCGCCCGCTTCAACGCTGATCACGGCCTCAATGCACCGCTATTGCTTCAGTATTTCGACTGGCTGGGCGGCATCCTGCGCTTTGACTTTGGCCAATCTCTCTCGGTGTCGTTGGGCGCTGATATTGGCGAATTTCTGGCATTTCGCCTGCCGAACACGATATTCATTGGGCTCTACACACTCAGCATTGCAGTCATATTGGCCCTGATCCTTGGTACGCTTGCAGCTGTAAACCGGGGCACCTTGATCGATACCGGCGCAACATCGCTGGCCGTGCTGGGAGTGTCGATGCCCGATTTCTGGTTCGGCTATATGCTGATCCTGGGCCTGTCCATTGGCCTTGGCCTCTTCCCCTCCTACGGGTTTATCCAACCGTCCGAGTCGATCCTCGGCGCGCTTCATTCAGGCTTCTTGCCCGCGCTGGCCATCGCCGCGCCGATGGCCGCCGTTTTCACCCGCACGCTGCGCACCGCCCTGATCGAAAACCTGGACCGCTAGCATGTCACCATGGCGAAATCGCTGGGCCACTCCGGGCGCTTCCGCTTTCTGCACCATGTCTTTCGCAACTTGGTGATCCCGTTCATCGTCGTGGTCGGACTGCAGATCCGCTACCTTCTGGGCGGCGTTGTCATCATCGAGCGTATCTTTGGCGTGAACGGCGGTGGATCATTGATGGTCGAGGCGGCTTTTGCGCGGGATTATTTCGTCGTGCAGGCCTGCGCGGTGATGTTTCTAGCCATTGTCCTGGGCGTTAAGTACGTAATCGATCTGATTTGTACGGCCCTCGATCCGCGGCGCGCGAGGTAGCCTCATGAAACTGAAAACTCTTATGCAGAATCGTGCGGCATTTGCCGGATCCACCATCACCGTGCTTTTTCTGGTCATCATCACCATCGGGCCGATCATCTCGCCTTGGGGCAGCGGCGCGTTCGATTTCACCGCCGTGCCAAGGCCGCCATCGTGGTCGCATCCCTTCGGCACCGACAGCCTTGGCCGCGACGTGCTGGCCCGCGTCATGGAGGGCGCGCGCATATCGCTGATGATTTCCGTCTCGGGCGTGCTGGCGGCCATGTGCATCGGCATCACGGCGGGCCTCTTTGCGGGCTATCTGGGCGGCTGGTTCGGCGCGATCGTGATGCGAATTGTCGATCTCTTCTTTGCTTTGCCAGCCTTTGTGCTGGCGCTGTTTGTAATGGTCGCGCTCGGCTTTGGCGTCATGAACGTGGCGCTGGCCATCATGCTGGTTTACCTGCCCATATTCGCCCGCATTACCCGCAACACGACCGAAATCGTGCGCGGAGATGCCTATGTGCATGCGGCCCAAGTGATGGGCCAAAGCACGCCGCGCCTATTGTTCCGCGAGAGCCTGCCAAACATATCCGCGCCCATCTTGGTGCAGGCCAGCATCGCCGTCGCCTTTGGCATCGTGATCGAAGGTGGGCTGTCGTTTATCGGCCTTGGCGTGCAACCCCCGGCGCCCAGTCTCGGCGTCATCATGGCCGACGGGCAGGAATACTTCCGCCGCGCGCCTTGGGTTCTAACCACGACTGGCCTGACCAAGACCACCGCGCTGCTAGCCCTGAACATACTCGGTGACGGCCTGCGCGATCTGGCCGACCCCAGACTGAAAGCGAGGGACGCATGAGCGCGCCACTACTGGATGTGAAAAACCTGAACGTCAGTTTCCGCATCGGCTCAGGCGGTCTGCCGGTGTCGTCGGATGTCAGTTTCACCCTTGAGCATGGCAAGGTTTTGGGCCTTATCGGCGAGAGCGGATCGGGCAAAACCGTTACCTCAAGCGCATTGTTGCGCCTGCTGCCGGGCGCGGGATTACTGGAGGCCGATCATATTCTTTATAAAGGGCACGATATCTCGGCCCTGCCGGAGGCCGAATTCGACGCTCTGCGTGGCGGCGAATTGGCCATGATCTTTCAGGATCCGGTAGGTAGCTTCAACCCGGTCAAGAAGATCGGCTGGCATTTCCGCGACGCCTGGCGCCGCCACCCTGCCGGGCATGACGACATCCTCGGCGACGCCGCCGAAGCACTGCGCCAAGTCGATATCGCCGATCCAAAAACAACACTGAAAATACCCCCACCAGCTAAGCGGCGGGATGCTGCAACGCTGCCTGATCGCGCTTGTGATGTTCTCGCGCCAGTCGCTGATCGTCGCGGACGAGCCGACGACGAACCTCGACAATCTGGTAGAGCGGCAGATCATCGATCTGTTCGACAAGCTGCGCCGCGAGGTGGATGCGTCATTCATATTCATCACCCACGACATGACCATCGCCGAGCAGATCAGCGACAGCATCATCGTGATGTACGCCGACCAGATCGTGGAGCAGGGCGGAACCGAGGCGCTGATGCAAAATCCGCGCCATCCCTACACCCAAGGGCTGGTGCAGACCGCGCGCGAGCTGGAAGGCGACTTTGAAACGCTGACAGAGATCGCGGGCGAGGTGGGCACCGGGAAATGGCCTGAAAACAGCTGCCGTTTCGCGCCACGCTGTCCGCTGTACGAGGCCGCGTGCGATCACGCGATCCCGCTGCACCACGTGCCCGGCCACGGCGAGGTGCGCTGCATCAAGGCCGATCGCACGGAGGTGGACGCATGAGCGCCGACGCAAATACCGCCCCCGCCGCCCCCTTCCTGCGGTTCGAAGACGTCGTCGTCAGCTTCGCCGCTGGGACGGGCCTGATGTCGCAATTGCGCGGTCGCAGCACCCCCTTTAACGCCGTCGATCACGTCGATCTGGCCATAAGTCAGGGCGAAATTCTGGGCGTCGTCGGAGACGAGCGGCAGCGGCGAGACGATCATCTGCAAGGCCGCGCTTGGCCTGCATCCCGTCTCAGGTGGCAGCGTCACACTGGACGGTGCGCCACTGGACCTGAGCAGCAGCGCGATGCAGATGGTCTTTCAAGATCCCCTCAGCTTGCTCAATCCCCACCACGCGGTGGCGCAAGCGCTGGCCATTCCGCTGCGCCTGCATGGGCTGGTCGGCAGGACTGGTCGGCAGGGCTGACATGGATGCCGCCATCGACGCGCTGCTGCTGGATGTCGGCCTTGGCGCGCAGTTCCGAAATCGCTTCTCTCATGAGCTGTCAGGCGGCCAGCTACAGCGCGCGGCCATCGCGCGAGCACTGGCGACGCAGCCAAAGGTGCTGTTCGCCGACGAGGCGGCCAGCAAGCTGGACGTATCCGTGCGCGCGCAGATCCTGAACCTGCTGAAACGGCTGCGCGCCATACATAACCTGACCATCATTTTCGTCACCCACGACCTGCATGTCGCTCGCTTCCTGTGCGACTGGATCGCGATCATGTATTTCGGCAAGCTGTTGGAGGTCGGGCCGACAAAGCAGATTTATGCGGACCCCAAACATCCCTACACTCAGGAGCTTTTGAGCAGGCTGGACAAGGGCCGCAAAACCAAGGCCAGCACGCGCGACATCTATAACCCGCTACGCGATGACACGCGCGCCTGCCGCTATATGGGCCGCTACCTGCACGCGATGGAGGTTTGCGCGGGCGTGCATCCGGATATTCGCCAAACTGGCCCCGATCATCGTACTGCCTGTTACCTTTTTGAGGATGCGCCATGACCCGCACCGCACTCATAACCGGCGCCGGTACTGGTATTGGCGCGGCCATCGCGGCGGCGCTGGCCACGGCCGGGCATACCTGCACCATCACCTGGCGGGCCGATGCGCGGACCGCGGGGCTGGATGCCCGTATCGGTTACTTACAGCTAGATTATTGCGATCCCACGTCATTGGACAGGGCCTGCGCGCAAGTTGCAGGCGCCCTGAGACCCGATATCCTCATCAACAACGCGGGCATCAACATCAAGGGCGCAATGATCGACACGGACGCAGCGACACTGGCCCGGATGATAACCGCCAACCTCACGGGCTCCTACGCCCTGACGCGCGCCTGCCTGCCACATATGACAGCGCACGGCTGGGGCCGCATCATCAGCATCACCTCGATCTGGAGCGTCGCGGGCAACCCCGGCAACACCGCCTACTGCGCATCGAAATTTGGGCTGGACGGGATGACCGCATCGCTGGCCACCGAAGTCGCGCATCACGGCGTCACGGTAAACGCCGTCGCGCCCGGATACATAATGACGGACGCCCTGCGCGCCAAATACACGCCCGAGCGGTTGCGAGAAGTCGCCGCCCACGTCCCCGTTGGCCGCCCCGGCAGGCCCGAAGAAATTGCCAGCGTCGCCGCATTCCTCGCGGGCGAGAACGCCACCTACATCACTGGGCAGAATATCCGCGTCGATGGCGGGCTGACCCGCACGGCGCATCCATTTACCCGGCCAGATTAAGTCTGAAAGGACATCCTATGAAGGACACCATCGATGCCGTCACGCGCGATCCGCTGCTGCAACCCTTGCAGATCCGCAGCCTGACGATCCGCAACCGGATCATGTCGACCAGCCACGCCTGCGGGCTACAGGTGGGCGGCTATCCGCAAGACGCATATCAAGCCTATCAAGCAGAAAAGGCGCGTGGCGACATTGGCCTGTCAATGTTCGGCGGCTCGTCCAACATCGCGGCGGACAGCCCCAATATCTTTAACCAACTGAACGTAGGCGATGACGGGATCATTCCCCATCTGCAAAAATTCTCGGCCACGATGCACTAACATGGCACCGCCCTGATGTGCCAGATTACCCATCTGGGCCGCCGCGCGGACCCCTACAAAGACGAATGGATGCCCGCCATCGGACCATCCGCAGTGCGCGAGACACTGCACCGCGCCCGCCATTCCCCGCGAGATGGATCGCCACGACATTGACCGCGTGATCGCAGCCTATGCCGATGCGGCCAAACGCTGCGAGGAGGGCGGACTTGACGGGATCGAGACGCTGAATGGCGGGCATATTCTGGGCCAGATCCTGTCACCGCGCACGAACCTGCGCACAGACGCGTTTGGCAGCTCACTGGAAAACCGGATGCGATTCACGCTGATGGTGCATGAGGCAATGCGCGCGGCCACCAGCGATGCGTTCGTGATCGGTATCCGCTGGGTCGTGGACGAGGGGCCGGACGGCCTCTTGCGGCCCGACGAAAGCGTGGGCGCCGCGCAGATGCTACAGGCAACGGGCAGCGTTGATTTTTTCAACGCCATCTACGGCTCGATGGACACGATGCGCAGCTTGACGATGGAGAATATGCCAGGCATCGGCACGCCCATCGCGCCCTGGGTCGAAAATATGGGCAAATTCAAGCGTGAGGTCGGGCTGCCGGTGTTCCATGCCGCGCGCATATCAGACCTTGCGTCGGCTCGGCATGCGGTGGCCGCGGGGCATCTTGACATGGCCGGAATGACCCGCGCGCAGATCGCCGACCCGCATCTGGTGGCCAAATTAGCGGCCGGCGAGGAGGACCGCATACGCCCTTGTGTTGGCGCGCAACATTGCCAGTCGCAATACCGGCCCAAAAGCCTGCACAACGCGGTCACGGGGCGCGAGACCCTCCTGCCGCACGATGTGAACCCGGCGGAGCGTAAGCGCCGCGCCGTCGTCGTCGGCGGCCTTAAGGCCGCACGCGTGCTGGCGCTGCGCGGCCATGATGTGAGCGTGCATGAGGCTGCGTCACAGCCCGGCGGGCAGATGGTGCTCGCCGCTACAGGCTGGCGGCGCGATCTGTCGGGCCTCATCGACTGGCGACTGGCCGAGTTGGAGCGCGCGGGCGTGCCAATACATTACAACGCCTATATGGAGCCCGCCGATATCGAAGCGCTGAACCCCGATCTGGTGATCCTCGCCACAGGCGGCCTGCCGCAGACGGACTTTGGCAAGTGCGCCGATCTGGCGACCTCGGCTTGGGACGTGATCGGCGGTCAGGTGCGGCCCTGCGGTAAGGTGCTGATCTGGGACGGCACAGGCCGCCACCCCGCCCTGATGGCGGCCAAGCTGGCACATGACGCCGGGGCCGAGGTGGCGTTCGCCACTATCGACGCGGGCCTCGCGCAGGATTTGACACATGCCGAGACGACACGCTGGCGCACCGAGTTCTCGCATCCGGGCATCGCGGCGATGACCGACCTGCGCCTGATATCGGTGATGCCCGCAGACAACCAACTGACCGCGACGCTACTGAACGAGCTGACCCATACCGAAATGAGCATGGAATTCGATCAGGTGATCGTCGACATGGGCACCGTGGCCGATGGTGAGATGTTCGCGGCCCTGCGCAGCGCGTCTGGCAATGATGGCGTGACGGATGTGAACGCGCTGATCGCGCGACGCCCGCAGCCGATGGCAGGCGCCGGCTACCAACTGCACCGGATCGGCGATGCACAAGCCAACCGCAACGTCCATGCGGCAATTTACGACGCATTTCGCCTCTGCCATATTGCTTGAGCCATTTGAAATAATGGTTCAATGGAAAGACTAGACCCCTTGAAAAGAACGCCCCAACGATCGCCAACGAAACCCTCAGCATTGCCAATTCCGTCTGGACCGCGACGGCTAATCCCGCACCTGATTACCCAGCCCTAAAGGGCAATGCCGAGGCCGAGGTGGCTGTGATTGGCGGCGGTTATACCGGCCTGTCAGCGGCGCTGCATCTGGCCGAGCAGGGCGTCTCTGTCACCCTCTTGGAGGCTGAGACGCCGGGCTGGGGCGCGTCGGGGCGCAATGGCGGGCAAGTCAACCCGGGGCTGAAGGAGGATCCTGACACCGTGCTGGCCCGCGTCGTGGCAGATATGGGCGAGCGGATGATCGCGATGTCGAGCGCCTCGGGCGATCTGGTAGCAGATCTGGTCAGACGTCACGGCATCGATTGCGGTTTTTCGCAGAAAGGCTGGGTGCAGCCCATCCACGACGACGCAGCACTAAAGACTGTGACTGCCCGCGTCGAGTAATGGACGCGCCGGGACGCGCCTTTGCGCCTGCTGGATCGCAAAGCAGCGGTCGATGTGCTGGGCAGCTCGGCCTACATTGGCGCTATGATCGACGAGCGGGGCGGCAAGCTGCATCCGCTGAACTATGCCATTGGTCTGGCAACTGCCGCGCAAAAGGTCGGCGCAGTACTGCACGGGCACAGCCGCGTGTTGGGTATCCGGCGCATTGGAGGCAGCGGCGTCACCACCACCGGTGCCGGCCAGTTGACCGCACGCCGCGTCCTGATGTGCACCAATGCCTACACGGGTGGCATCGCCCCGCGCCTACGCCGCACTCAGGTGCCCGTCCGCTCGATCCAAATTGCGACCGCGCCGCTGCGTGACAATATCCGGCGCAGCATCCTGCCGCAGGGCCATTCAGCGTCCGATAGTCGGCGCCTGCTGCTCTATTTCCGGCTCGATGATGATGGCCGCTTCATGATCGGTGGGCGCGGTGATTACTCAGAGACTGGCGTACAGCGGCAATTTGCGGCGCTAAGGCGGGCGGCGAACGTGGTCTATCCGCAATTGTAGGACGCGGAATGGGCCTATGCCTAGGGCGGTTTCGTGTCGATCACGCCCGATCATTATCCGCATCTGCACCGGCTGGACGAGGGCACGATGTCGACACTCGGCTATGTGGGCCGGGGTGTGGCGATGGGGCGCGAGCTGGCAGATTGGGCATCAGGCACGCCCGAGGCCGGGATAAACTTTCCCGTCACGCAGATGCGCCCGATCCCGTTCCACTTCCTGCGCAAGCCCGCCGTGGCTGCGGCGGTGACATGGGCGCGGATGCGCGACGTCTGGGGGGTAACTTAGCTGCGCGACAACACTGCGCGTGGGCGCGCTTTGTAAAGTGCTGAGGTGATCAGGCCCGCCAGCACCGCCTTGACTAGATCGCCCGGGATGAACGCAGTGACCAGCAACGTCGATTGGCCCAGAGACTTGCCCAGCACTGCCGACAGGCCAATGATCCCAAAGACATAAAGCACCGCGCCGCCTATGACCGCAGCGACGCCGGCCGATACGGCAAGCGGCACGCTACGCCAGCTTTGCGTGATGAGGCCGGCGACGAATGCCGCGACCGGAAAGGCAAGGAAGAAGCCACCCGTAGGCGAGACGATCACGCCGAGGCCACCGCGCCCGCCAGACAGAAGCGGCAGGCCGAGACAGACCAGCAGCATAAAGAGCAGTACCGCCATCACGCCACGTTTTGCACCGAGGACCGTGCCGCACAGCATAACGCCCAGCGATTGCGCGGTGATCGGCACACCGAAGGGAAGCGTGACCTGCGGGATGATCCCGAGGGCGGCGATCAGCGCGGCGAATAGCGCGACTAGGGCGATGTTGCGTTCCATTTGGTTCGGGTCCTTTCGGCTGGCGTCGGGACGTAGATGCGCCGAAATGGGGGCGGGAGGCAACAATTAACTTGGGAGAGCGGCGTTCGCGAGGGCGCGCAACCTCGCCCCGGATCAACGCCGTAGCCTGCCGGGCCGGCGCTTTGGCTGCGACGTTATTTTTTATATACTCCGAGTCCTGCAGAAGCCGAATTTGATGTCTTGACGGCTGGATTTAGAACGATTCATCTATGCCCATGATCCGCCCCGGCTTTCTTTCCTCAGCAGAGCGCCTCGAGCTTGAGGCTTGC
>Ga0307978_1000327_pt1 | contig 40138 bp, 37 predicted proteins | sample OrgLakmetage1056_FD_203151 | JGI IMG/M metagenome (GOLD analysis project Ga0307978, IMG submission 203151) | Saline water microbial communities from Organic Lake, Antarctica - #1056 | ecosystem: Environmental > Aquatic > Non-marine Saline and Alkaline > Saline | place: Antarctica: Organic Lake... | reverse complement strand
CGCATTCATGCGTGAAACCATCCCGCAGGACTGGAAAAACTTCCGCGACAAGGTCTCAGACAACTTCTGCGTCATAACCCACAAGAACTTTCGGGTTTTGGAGTAGAGGCGGTATATGTACAAAATATCTTGCCAGATTGCGGCGGATCGGCAAGAACGATACTCGGTAGGAGCGGTGGCGCCGCTCGCCCGAATCGGGCCAAGGCCAAATACTCCAACAGTCCTGAACGCCGGGACCTTTCCTTATCAGGATGGGCCTAAAATGACTGAACGTCCGGAAATGTATCGCTTTCATAATGGCGATAAGGCGCAGCTGCAATTTAGCGGCGCCGAATATGACGCCCGCCTCAAGGGTTTGCGCGCGCGTATGGCTGATCTGGGTGTCGATGTGGCCGTGTTCACCTCGATGCACAATATCGCTTACTATAGCGGCTTTCTTTACTGTGCCTTTGGCCGCCCTTATGGCCTGATCGTGACTGCTGATCAGGATGTCACTATTTCTGCGGGTATCGACGCGGGCCAGCCTTGGCGCCGCTGCCACGGGGATAACATCACCTACACCGACTGGCAGCGCGACAATTACTGGCGCGCGATCCTGTCCGTTTCGGGTGAGGGCCGCGTCGTCGGCTTTGAGGCGGACCACCTGACGTTGCTGCAAAAGTCCAAGCTTGATAGCTTTCTCAAGCCGTCCAAATCACTGGATATCACGCCCACGACGATGGTTCAGCGTATGGGCAAGAGCCAGGCCGAGCTGGACCTGATCCGCCGCTGCTGCAAGGTGGCGGATGTGGGCGGCTATGCGATCCGCGATGCCGTCAAGGTCGGCACGCGCGAGATTGACGTGGCAATGGCAGGCCGCGACGCGATGGAGATGGAGATCGCGAAGGAATTCCCCGACGCTGAATACCGTGACAGCTGGGTCTGGTTTCAGTCGGGCATCAACACTGATGGCGCGCACAACCCCGTCACCGCCCGGCAGCTGGAGCGCGGCGATATCCTGTCGCTGAACACTTTTCCGATGATCTCATCCTACTACGTCGCGCTGGAACGCACGTTGTTCGTGGGCGAGGTCGATCCCGCATCACTCAAGATTTGGGAGGCGAATGTGGCCGCGCATGAATACGGCATGAGCCTGCTCAAGCCGGGCGCGTCCTGCTCGGAGATCACGCATAAGATCAACGACTTTCTGGAAGAGCGCCAGTTGCTGCAATACCGCACTTTCGGTTATGGTCACAGCTTCGGCGTGCTGTCGCACTACTATGGCCGCGAGGCGGGTCTGGAACTGCGCGAGGATATTGACACGGTGCTGGAGCCCGGCATGGTCATCTCGATGGAGCCGATGCTGACGCTGGGCGACGATCAGCCCGGCGCAGGCGGCTACCGCGAGCATGACGTGTTGATTATCACCGAAGATGGCAACGAGGACATCACCGGCTACCCCTATGGCCCGGAGTTCAACGTCGTCGGCTGAGGCCTGCGTGGTTTTGAAATGAGTGGGGTGGCTGGTAATGGCCGCCCTTTTTTTATGCCGTTCTGCGACATGTCGTAGACGTTAGCGAAGGCATGAGGGGCATGCTGAGGTCGCCCTAGTTTCCTTGATACCTGCCTTGTGCCGTTTGTGTCGGCTACGCTTTGCAGTCAACCGGTGACAGCATGCCGTTGCTCGTGTGCTTGCGGGTTGGATTTCATGACATCTTTATGGGGTCGCACAGGTCCTGCCGTGCTGCGTCGCGCGGCCGGTAGGTTCGTCGCCGAATTTCGGGACACTGCGCCGCGCCGCCCGCGTGGGTGGAGCTGGCGAAGGACATCATCGCCACGTCCGGATGGCGTGACAAGGCTACACCGACAGTCGGTCCGTCCAGTCGGGCCGTCGCCATGAACGAGACTGAAGGCGCCGGCGTGGTAGTCTCCTCGAACCACAACGTATCATAGGCGTCGAGTCAGCGCGCCATGCGTTTCGCCCCCAAGACCGTAAACTGCACATGAGTGCCAAAGAGCAGATCGGCGCGATTACCAACAGCATCACGCATGCGCTTACAGAACATTTCGCTATGCGTCAGATCTTATAACTGCCGGTGGTCGCCGTCATAGATGGAATAAGGTCCGGTGGGGTCGAGTTTGATTGTGGCACAGCCGTTGTTGATCACCTGTCCCGTCACCTAGGCGGCGAAATCAGGGCCGCCATGGACGCTGGGCTGATCCGGGTCGGGAGAAACATCGGCTTCGGGCGGTTAGAGTTGGGTGTCGCCGCGCAGGTGAATATGCACTGGCTGGTCGACAGCCGTCTGGTCGGACAGGATCGAAAGCGAGACAATTGACGATGATATCCGCGGTTCGCGCACGAAGCCGTCATTCCTTGAACGCTGCAATCTACGCTGATAACTGGCAAACGTGTGAACATGTTTCCATAGCGCAAAGCCAGCCTAGATTAGCACTTAGGATCCCTGAGAGCGGGCCGCTTTGCCAATCACAACCCGATGAGGTGAGATTTTGGATGTTGTCGTCATTGGCGCTGGTCTTTCGGGGCTCTCGGCTGCGGCCTTGTTGCGCGAGGCGGGCGCAGATGTTCAGCTTCTTGAAGCCGACATGCAGGTTGGTGGCCGCATTTGCGCGTTGCGTGATCCGGCTGGCAACCGCACGCTTGCTGATCTGGGCCCGACCTGGGTCTGGCCGAAATATCAACCCATCGTTGCGCAATGGCTTGATACGTTAGGCATAGGGACTTTCGAGCAATATAACCGGGGCGATGCGGTCATCCTCGGATACGGGCCTGCGCCCCGCCGCCAACCGTTGCCAAGCCAAGATGGTATGGTTCGTATCATTGGCGGGCCAACGTCGTTGATCGATGCGCTTACTGACCGCCTTGGCACTGCGAACATCCGGACATCCGCGACGGTCACTGGAATTTTTGAAGACGGACCAAGGCACATGGCTGTTCGCCTCAGCTCTGGTGAAACCGTCCGGGCGCAAAACGTGATTGTCTCGGTTCCGCTTCGTATTGCGGCCACGACGATGCAACTTCCTTGGGCGCCAAAGGCATTGATCGACGCCATGCAGCGCACGCCCACTTGGATGAGCACACATGCCAAAGCCGTTGCTGTCTACGAGCGGCCGTTCTGGCGAGACTCAGGGCTGTCTGGCAGGATCGCAAGCCGCATCGGCCCTTTGGCCGAAGCACATGATCATTCGGGAATTGATGGTACGCCTGCTGCAATATTTGGTTTTGTCGGCTGGCAACCCGAGCGCCGAAGGTCAGAGCCAGAGGCACTCAGGCAGGCAATTCTGGATCAGCTTTCGGAGAGCTTTGGAGAGGGTGCGGCGCAGCCTTTGCAGTTGGTTGTTCAAGACTGGGCCATGAACCGCCGGATTGTGACCGATCTGGACCTCACGCATCCCGCAAATCACCCCGACGTCGGGCCGCGTAAACTGCGTCAACCATGCCTTGATGACCGCATTCGGTTCGCCGTGTCCGAAGTGTCGGACCTGAGCCCCGGTCTGATCGAAGGGGCGCTTGCGATTGGTGAGCGAGTGGCGGCAGAGCTGCTTGAGACGAGGTTATAACGCGGGCGCCCGAACAGGTGGACGCATTCGAGCAGTCGTACCAGTATTGTCGGGCACTCATTCATGGCCGCGATCTGCTGGCGTGATGAATTGGAGACAGATTCCAGCACTGCTGATGTATATAGATTGTGCAGCATTTTTCGGCTGAACGTCTGCGCAGCTGAACAAAGCACCAATTCGCTGAACGTGCGCGCAGCCTTGCCTCTGCCGACCACAAAAGTGTTAATTTTGTAACATATTCCGACTGCATCGCTTGCCTTTTTGCGGGCAAACCACAATCGTGGCTTCGAAAAGTAGGGAGTGAAAACCAATGACATTTATGAAATCTATCGGCGCGGCTGCGGTCGCTGCCTTGATGATGACCACAAGCGCATCGGCCGAGACGCGCATCACGTACAAGTCTGCCAAAGTTGGCTCTTCGTATTTCCAGATGGCCGTGCAAATCGCCGAAGCAATGAAGGCAGGAACCGGCGGCGATATCGCAGTGACGGTCGAAGAAAGCCAAGGGTCGGTGCAAAATGTGATGGAGGTCCGCGCGCGCGGCGCAGATTATGTCTTTACCACGCCGCCGGCGCTGGTCAGGCTGGCACAAGGTGGCAAGGCCATGTTCGAAGGCAAGGGTGATCCGGCCTTTGCTGACATTCGCGCGCTCTTTCCGATCCCATCGCTGACCATGCATTTCGTGATGTCCGAGGACAGCGGCGTGGACAGCTTTGCCGCTATGGAAGGCAAGACGATCCTTTTGGGTAGTGGTTCATTCGGGGCAACCGAGGGCGCGAAATACCTCACGCTTTTCGGCCTTGAGGGCAAGGTGACCATCGCGGATTCTGAGTTGTCGAACGCCGTAAACGCGCTCAAGAACGGTCAGATCGATGGTTTTGTGACGGCAGGAAGCTTCCCCGCGCCCAACGTGATCGAGGCTGCGGCATCGACCAAGGTCAAGGTGCTTTCGCTGACCGACGAACAGATCGACATGTCCAAGCGTACGCGCCTGACGATCCCCGCAGGGACCTACACTGGCCAGACCGAAGACATCACGACGACATCCTTGCCTGTGGTTGCCTATTCGACCACCAAGATGGATGACGATACGGCCTACGTGCTGACTAAAACGTACTGGGAAACACGTGAAAACATGGCTCAGGATGCTGCTTGGTGGGCAGGTGTATCAGCAGATATGCTGAGCAACATCACGTCGCAAATCCACCCCGGTGCGATCCGTTACTACACAGAAATCGGTGCGCCGCTGAACGACGCACATATGTAAAAGTCCTGCCTTGTCCCGGTGCTGAACGGGGGCAAGGCGCTTTGATCTCATGACATTTTCCTCCCCCAGTGCGGGCCGTGTGTGGGTAATGCTTGGCGGCGTTACTGCAATTTTTCATATTGGGCTGATTTTTTATGGATTGGCACCGAACCTTGTTGCGCGCCCTTTGCATATGGCGCTCATTTTACCGTGGGTTTTCTTGTACTCTGCCAAGACGCCTGCCGGGTGGTGGTCTGGTTTGGCGCTCACCGCCATAGGTGTCGGCAGCTGTGTCTGGATCGCCCTCAACTACCAAATGCTGCGGGGCCAATACGGCTTTCTGGAAGACAGCTTTCAGGTCGTGTTGGCCATCGCACTTCTGATTATTGCGATGGAGGGCGCACGCCGTATGATCGGCTGGCCCCTGCCTGTCGTGGCGCTTTGCGCGCTGCTATACGGGCTTTACGGCCAGCATATCCCCGGTGAATTCGGCCATGCCGGCACACCTCTGCGCAGTTTTCTAGGCACATTGGTGGTTGCGGAAGGTGGGCTTTGGGGCAGCCTCACAGGCGTATCGGTCGGTGTTGTGGCGATCTTTGTTATCTTTGGCGCGGTGCTCAATGCGGGCGAGGCAGGGCAGGGGTTCATGAATGTCGCCTCTGCCGCCGCAGGGCGCCTGACGGGTGGCGCGGCCAAGGTATCTGTCCTGTCCTCGGCGCTTTTTGGGTCGATCTCGGGTTCTGCTTCGGCCAACGTTGCGTCGACCGGGGCGATCACGTTGCCCGCAATGACAAAACTCGGCTACCCCAAGCGCTTCGCTGCCGCGGTCGAGGCCGTGGCCTCATCAGGTGGGCAAATCATGCCGCCGTTGATGGGCGCCGGCGCCTTTGTGATGGTTGAGCTTACAGGCGTTCCCTACACCCAGATCATGATGGCCGCGCTTTTGCCTTCGGTGCTCTATTTCCTCACAGTCTGGATGGGCATCAATGCCTATGCGCAGCGGTTCGATCTACAAGCTGTTCCCAAAGATCAGCGGCCCAGCCCGCGTATGGTGCTGATCACATCTGCATTCTTTTTATTGCCGTTCTCGGTCCTGCTAATCGCTATGTTTTTCGCAGGCTTCACGCCGCAATATGCCGCCGTGTTAGCTATTTTTGCGGGTGCCGCCGCGCTGTTTTTTGACGCCACACCCCGCATGAATATTCCCCAGGGGTTTGAGCGCATGGGCAGCGCCTTGCGCTCCATTGGTGGGCAGGTCGCCATGATTGGAGCCATTATTATTTGTGCGTCGATCATCATTGGCGTGCTTGGTATCACAGGGCTAGGGATCAAGATCACCTCTATCATCATTTCGGGATCAGGCGGCTCACTTTGGCCTGCGCTGTTTCTCACCGCGCTGGCGTGCCTTTTGCTTGGAATGGAAGTCCCCACCACTGCCGCCTACGTCATCTGCGTTTCGGTTGCTGGCCCGGCGTTGATCGAACTTGGCCTGGAGCCATTACAAGCACATCTGTTCGTGTTCTGGTTTGCCCTGCTGTCAACCATCACACCGCCCGTTTGCGGCGCGGTGTTCATCGCGGCGGGGATGATAGGAGAAAACTGGCTCAAGGTTGCGCTGACGGCAATGGCGCTGGGTTTGGGCCTTTACATCATACCGCTGGCGATGATTGCAAATCCCGATCTGATCCGCGTTTCAACCAACACCACAGGTGCATTGATCGCCTTTGTCCTGGTCGGTGCAGGCCTGTCGTGCCTGTCCTACGGGCTAATTGGGCGGGCCGGCTGGCTCCGCCGTATCATGTTATGCGCCTTTGGGTTCGCGGCCTGTTTCATCGGTATGCTGAACACATAGAAGGGCGCGCGCCTGCTACTAGAGGGGCGCGCGCCTGCTATTATTCATGTTTGTCCCATTTTGCGCGCAGATGATGAAGCGACATCCATACCGCACTCACAACGAATGGCACCGAAAAGGCCAGCACAACGGAATGCGGCACAGCCGCCGGAAGGATCGGCGCGGCCCCCTTGAGGACGTAGGAGAGCAATCCCACCGCATAGTAAGTAATTGCCACCGCAGACAGCCCCTCGACCGTCTGCGCGATCAAAACCTGCTGTCGGTGGCGCGCATCAAGCGATTTCAGAAGCGACTGGTTGTCCCGGTTGAGTGCCAGATCGATCCGGGTTCGCAACTGCGACAGTGCCTGTGACAGATCGTCAATCAACGTTTTTTGGCGCGATGCGACACTTTCGATCGTCGCGATGCCCGGATCCAGCCGGGAGCGTACGAAACCACTGATCGTCTGCAAATCATCCAGCTTGGCTTCCTCCAAGGATGTCAGACGCTGCAAGACCAGATTGTAATACGCGGTGCTGGCGCCAAAGCGAAACCGGGTAGACGCTCGAAGCGCACCCGATTCTTGCAGCAGGCGCGACAGCTTTTCAAAGAGCTTCTCATCATCCTCGGCACTTTGTGTGCTCATGGAATTGACAACATCGATCAGTCGAAGCTCGCTTTCGGCCAGACTTCCCCCTGCCCGGCGCGCCAACGGCAGGCCTAGTAGGCACAGAGTGCGATACGTCTCCATCTCTATCAGCCTTTGGATACGTCGGCCTACTTCTTCGGGGGCGCCGCTTTCGGAATGGACGCTGTAGGTAATGAAGCCGGACTCGTCCGGGACGAGCGAGGACCGGACATCCATACCGCCGCGCATCGTGCCTCCGAACATCTTGGTGCTGAAAGGTGTAGCTTCTGCGGTGCCAATGGGTACGGGTGTCATCTGCACTTTGGTCAGAATGATTGCCTCGATATCGGGAATATCTGCGATTTTGTTCAGCAAATCAGGTGGAACCGCAGCGCTGCCTGCCTCTGGGAACAGAAGGGTGATCGAGATGAATTCGGTATGCTGTTCGAACTTTAATCGATATTGGTCGCTCTGCTTCATCCAGTGCCGCGCGTGCTGCGCCTCGGAACCGAGATTGAGGATCTCGAACAGGCGTAATTGAGCAGCTGGTTTGCATGTAAGGCCCATATGCAGGACCAGATCGCCCGAACTCACCGGCATCGAAGGCCGCGCGTGCGGCTCGGAAACGATGGTTTCGCGATCCGCGTGAAATGACCAGTCCGGAACAGATCTGACTGCCACTGTTGCCAAGTCCATCACAATGTTTCCGCCTTTTTCCTGCGGCCGGGTGGTATCCGCCGCATTATCTCGGCAAGGTTCAGGTAAAGATCTTGACCGACATTTCCCAAACAGAAATTCCTTCTGCCCTGTGACCCTTTATATGTTTTGATCAACGCGCTTGGCAAGATCTGCTGATTGTAAGCATGAGGGGGCGGAGTGGAACGTGATTTCTGGGCTTGGCGACGGCCGGCGCTCTCTTTGGGCAGATCAGTGCCTTGCAAAAAGACGCTGAGATTGTGAAGTGGCGCATGAATTTGCAGGCGCAGGTCGTTCTGCGCCTTGCCCTTGCCGGGCAAGCGCACCCGGTTGATCGTCTGCCAGCCTTCCTTGACGTGCTGTTCGGGGATGCCGCGCTGATTGCAGAAGCGGGCGCCATCATCAAAGCCCAGCGATAAAGTTCGGCTATTCACGAACGGCGATACCAAAAAACCGCGCCCTCCCGCATCCTTTGATCATCCGCTAAGGAGTTAGCATCACAATGGTTGCTAGAGGCCTCAATTATGCGCATGTCCGTTATCATCTTGGCGCTTGTCGCCGTCCTCGTCGGCTTTGGCGGGTCGGTGGCGATCATCTTGTCAGCAGCTGATGCGCTGGGCGCCACTGAGGGCCAGAAGGCGACATGGATTACCGTGTTGTGCGTGTCGATGCTGGCGACGACCGCGATTCTCAGTATCCGGCACCGCCTGCCGATCGTCACGGCTTGGTCAACGCCGGGCGCGGCGGTGCTGGCAGGCGTCACGGCTACGTCGATGGAGGTTGCAGCAGGCGCGTTCATCCTCGCCGCGCTAATGCTGATCGCGACAGGGCTGATCCCCACATTGGAGCGCGCGGTTGCCCGGATCCCCGGCGAGGTGGTATCGGCGATGTTAGCGGGTGTCCTCTTTAGTTTTGTCACGCAGGCGGGGCTGGCGATACCGGGGGCGGAATGGTTGGTTTTGCCGCTGTTGGGGCTGTTCTTTGTCGTTCGCGCGTTCTCGCCCATCTGGGCGGTGCTGGCTGTTCTGGCGTTGGGGGTGCCGTTGGCCATCGGCCTTGGCATGGCAGATCCGGTCTGGCAGGGCGGACTGCCGCCGATGATGTTCATTGCGCCACAGTTTGAGGCGGGCGCAGTGTTGAGCATCGCGATCCCGCTCTATCTGGTGACGATGGCGTCACAGAACCTACCCGGCTTTGCTGTTTTGCGCGCGTCGGGCTACCCTGTTCCGGGGCGGTCGATCCTGACGGTGACAGGTATCGCATCACTGATATCTGCTGCGTGGGGTGCGCATAGCACCAATCTGGCTGCGATCACCGCGTCTATCTGCACTGGGCCAGACGCCCATCCGGATCCTGTCAAGCGCTGGCTGTGCGGGCCTGTCTATGCGGCGGGATACGGGGCCATCGCGTTGGTGGCGATGCCTCTGGTCCTGATCTTTGCCAGCTTTCCGCCTGCGCTGATCGCGGTGGTTGCGGGGGTCGCGCTTCTTGGTCCGTTTATGGGATCGCTGGGCGGCGCATTATCCAGCGGCGCCCATGTGGCGCCCGCCGCAGTGACCTTTGCCGTCACGGCCTCTGGTCTTGATCTGATGGGCATCGGCGCTGCGTTTTGGGGCCTTGTTGCGGGCCTGATATTGGTCGGTGTTCAGGCAGCACGGGAGTGGCTGCGGCGGGGCTAGCTGCGCCCAAGACTCTACTTGCGCGCAGCCCGTCGCCCCCATAGAAAGCTTGTGATTTTGACCGCTGCGGACGCCTCCGCGGCCCGATTGCAATGGATGAGGACGAACAATGCAGGTCACCGAGACCCAGAACGAAGGCCTAAAGCGCGCCTACACGATGCTCCTGACCGCTCAGGAGCTGGACGCCAAAGTCATGGATAAGCTGAAGCTAGCCCAGCCCGACGTCGAGATGAAGGGCTTTCGCAAGGGCAAAGTACCGCTGGCTTTGATGAAGAAGAACTTTGGCCAGAAGGTCATGGGCGAGGCCATGCAGGAAACGGTCGATGACGCCATGAAGGCGCATTTCGTTGAAAATGGTGTGCGCCCTGCCGCCGAGCCGACGATGAAAATGTCCAATGAGAATTGGAAAGAGGGCGACGACGTCGAAGTCGAAATGTCCTATGAGGCACTGCCCGAGATCCCCGATCTGGATCTGAGCAAGCTAAAGTTGGAGCGCCTGAAAGTCGTACCGGGCGATGCCGAAGTCGATGAGGCGCTGAAGAACTTGGCATCTTCCGCGCAGGATTTCGCTGATCGCAAGAAAGGCTCCAAGGCCAAGGACGGCGACCAGATCACAATGAATTTTGTGGGCAAGGTCGATGGCGAGGCGTTCGAGGGAGGTTCCGCAGAGGACTATCCGCTCGTTTTGGGTTCGAACAGCTTTATCCCCGGTTTCGAGGAGCAGTTGGTTGGCGTGAAGGCTGATGAGGAAAAGGACGTCACCGTCAATTTCCCCGATGATTATCAGGCCGAGCATCTGGCTGGCAAAGAGGCTGTGTTCGCCTGCACAATCACGGCCGTGAAGGCCCCTGCGGATCCCGAGATCAACGACGAGCTGGCCACTAAGTTCGGCGCCGAGGATCTGGACGCCCTCAAAGGCCAGATTCGCGAGCGGCTGGAGACTGAATATGCCGGCGCCGCCCGCGCAGTGATGAAGCGCGCGATGCTGGACGAGTTGGACAAGATGGTCAGCTTCGAGCTGCCCCCCTCGATGGTCGAGCAGGAAGCCAAGCAGATCGCGCATCAGCTGTGGCATGACGACAACCCCGATGTTCAGGGCCACGATCACCCCGAAGTCGAGACGACGGACGAGCATAACACGTTGGCGACGCGCCGCGTGCGTCTCGGCCTCTTGCTGGCCGAGCTGGGTCAGCGCGCTGAGGTTCAGGTGACAGACCAAGAAATGACGCAAGCGATCATGGAGCAGGCTCGCCAGTATCCGGGTCAGGAACGCCAGTTCTTTGAGTTCATTCAGAAGAACCAGCAGATGCAGCAGCAGATGCGCGCGCCGATCTTTGAGGACAAGGTCATCGACTACGTTGCTGAGCAGGCCAAGGTGACCGAGAAGGAAATCACCAAGGACGAGCTGCAGAAAGAGATCGAGAAGCTGGACGACGAGGCGTAAGCTTAAGCCGTCAGGTTTGTTGGATTTAAGGGAGCGGGCCGAAAGGTCCGCTCTTTTACGTTTGGGGTCGTTTTTTTAGCCTGAAATTAAGGGTGTAACCCCGCCGGGTGAAAGCCGCCCGTTCTGTCGGGCAGGCGCTTTAGCGACTGGGTGATACCTAATTTATGGAGGAGGCCCGTTGCAGCGCCCGCCCGCGGGTAGGCGCTGCAACGGGTATCTGTACATTCAGCCACTGCGTCGCACCGTAAATGCGCAATTGGAAGGGACGGGCATTCGTCCCGTTGGTATGCCGCTACTCCCGCACGCCCGAAAACCGCGCCTGCCATTCCTCGCGCTGCTCGTCGGTGATCTTGGCGAACGCCACCTCCGGCACGGTGAACGCATGGCCGGGCTGCAAAACCTCAAGCGCCGCGTGCACGTCATCGGGCCAGCTGTCATCCTCGGTCTGCATAGCTGCCAGCATATCGGCGGCTGCATCGGGCATGAACGGCGCGCTTAGCACGCCGTAGAGGCGCACGAGGTTCAGGGCCAGACGGATTTGCGCGGCGGCCTTGTCCGGGTCGGTCTTGAACGTCGTCCACGGCGCGACGCTTTGCAGATACTCGTTCCCGGCCACCCAGATCCCGCGCAGTTCAGCGGCGGATTTACGCACCTCCATCGCCTCCATGTGCTTCTCATAGGCGCGCACGCGGGCCGTGACATTGTCTATCAAAGCAGTCTCATCCGGCCCAAATTCGCCTGTCTCTGGAACGGCCTCGCCGAATTTAGAGCGGCAGAACTTGGTCACACGGCTGACGAAATTGCCCAGAACGTCAGCTAGATCCTTGTTTACCGAAGTCTGGAAATTCTCCCACGTGAACTCAGAATCGCTGGACTCTGGCGCATGGCTTAGCAGCCACCAGCGCCAATAATCGGGCGGCAGGATGTCCAGTGCCTGATCCATGAACACGCCGCGACCCTGTGACGTGCTGAACTGGCCGCCATCGTAATTAAGGTAATTGAACGACTTGATGTAATCGACCAACTTCCACGGCTCGCCTGATCCAAGGATCGTCGCTGGAAAACTAAGTGTATGAAATGGAACGTTATCCTTGCCCATGAATTGGGTATAGCGCACATCATCCGCGCCCTTGTCGGTGCGCCACCACCGCTCCCAAGCGTCGGCGCTCAGCCCATGCGCCTCGGCCCATTCGCCGGCGCAGGCGATATATTCGATGGGCGCGTCGAACCAGACATAGAACACCTTGCCTTCCATGCCTGGCCACGGCGCGTCGCCGTGGCGCACCGGGATGCCCCAGTCCAGATCGCGGGTGATGCCCCGGTCCTTTAATCCGTCGCCATCGTTCAACCATTTGCGCGCGATAGACGTGGTCAGGATCGGCCAATCGGCCTTTTCGTCGATCCATGCGTTCAATTGGTCGCGCATACCTGACTGCTTCAAATAAAGGTGCTTGGTCTCGCGTACTTCCAGATCGGTGGAGCCGGAAATGGCGCTGCGCGGATCGATCAGATCGGTCGGGTCCAGCTGCTTGGTACAATTCTCGCACTGATCGCCGCGCGCTTTATCATACCCGCAATTGGGGCAGGTGCCCTCAATGTAACGATCGGGCAGAAAGCGGCCATCGGCCTTTGAATAGACCTGACTTTCGGTTACTTCGCGGATCAGGCCCTGATCAGCCAGACGGCCGGCAAAGTGCTGTGTTAGGGCACGATTCTGCGAGCTGGACGAGCGCCCGAAATGGTCAAAGCTGAGGCGAAAGCCGCGCGCTATCTCGGCTTGCACATCGTGCATTTCGGCACAGAATTCATCGACGGGCTTGCCCGCCTTTTTGGCGGCCAGTTCGGCTGGGGTGCCGTGCTCGTCCGTGGCGCAGAGAAACAACACCTCATGGCCGCGCCCGCGCAGGTAACGGGCGTAGAGGTCTGCGGGCAGTTGGCTGCCCACCAGATTGCCCAGATGCTTGATCCCGTTGATGTAGGGGATTGCCGATGTGATTAGATGCCGTGCCATTCCGCGCCTCGCTTGATGCCTTGCGCCCGCATTAGCGCAAGCGAGGCGGCGGGGCCAGAGCATCAGGGAGCCAGAGCATCAGGAGTCTTATATGTAGTGCACTAGGGTTTGTCGCGGAAGCTCCGTGTCAGGCGCCCGATGATGAACGATGTGCGGGGGCTCCAGACATAGCGCGTGCGCTCGGTGCGGGTGGGGCGCGCACGCATGCGGGTCAGGCCGAACACCACCAGCACGATATGCGCCGCCGCGATCATTATGAACATTGCGGATGGACCAAATGCCTCGATCAATTTTGAGGCGACCAGGGGCGCCGCGATGGCCCCCAGTGCGTAGAAGAACATCAGCGCGGCCGACAGCTCCACCCGCTGGTCGTCGCGAGCGAAATCATTGGCATGGGCCGCCGAGACTGAGTAAATTGGAAACGAGGTCAGGCCAAAAAAGAATGCAGTCAGCATCACCCCCTGCGCCGACATCGCGCCCAGCCATGCCGTGACGATACAGCTACACACGGCCGCGATAGACAGCCCGATCAGCACATGCCGCCGGTCGTATTTATCCGCCAACCATCCTACGGGAAATTGCGCCAGTGCCCCGCCCAGTACGAAGGCGGCCAGAAACCACGCGATCTGTTCGATCGCTAGCCCGACCTGCTGGCCATAGAGCGGCCCGACCATGCGGAACGTCGCACTGCTGAGCGCTGCGGTCACAACGCCGGCCGCGGCCAGCGGCGAGCAGGCGATAGCGAGCCCCGGCCGCAGGCGCGGCGCGCTGGGTGTTTCGGGCTGTTCTGCGCGGGTCAGCGTGATGGGCAACAACGCCGCACAGCAAATCAGCGCCAGCAGGTTGTAGGACACGTACGAGGCTGGCTCTAGAACCGAGATCAGCATCTGGGCCGCCAGTGACGCGCCCATATCGGCCAAGCGGTAAACGCCCATCGCGCGCCCGCGCGTCGCGTTCGTGACTTTGGCCTGTAACCATGCCTCCAGCACAGTGTAGCAGCCTGCCACGCACAGCCCCATCGCGATACGCATCAGGGCCCAAGCATAGGCGTCGATCACCATCATGTGCCCGATCAGCGACATCGCCCCCGTGGCGGTGAACGCGGCAAAGGCGCGGCTGTGTCCGACGCTGCCCATCAGGCGCGGCGCCCACCAGCAGCCAATAAAGAAGCCGAGGAAGTGGGCCGATCCCAAAAGGCCGATCTGCGACGTTGTGAAGTTCAAGGCCAGACCGCTGAGCGCATCCAGCGGGCCGAGGCCACCTGATGCCAGCTGCATCAGGATTACCGAGAGGAACAGCGCCGCAAAGGAGATCATCATACGCATGGTGCAGTCGCTCTCTTGTCACCTTGGCCCTACTTGCCGCGGAGTTTGCACAGGGCCGAGGCGAAAGCCAAGCCTGCCGTTTCTCGTTGCCTCCGAATGTACTTGCTGAACATTCGAGAGGGCAGCTTCTCATATCCACAGCCCGTTAGAATTGCCCTCTATTTTGAACGTGACCCCGGCTGCTAACAGGTTAGATTGCGCCGCAAATACAAAAGGATGAATTTCAATGAAAACAAATTCGCTAGGCCGTACCGGCCTCATGGTATCCGAGCTTTGCCTCGGCTCGATGACGTGGGGCACCCAGAACACTGAGGTCGAGGGCCACGCGCAGATTGATCGCGCGCTGGAGCGTGGGATTAATTTCATCGACACCGCCGAAATGTATCCGGTGAATCCCAAGACTGCCGATACGCAAGGCCGCACCGAAGAGATCATTGGGACATGGATGGCTGCTGGCGGGCGGCGCAAGGACGTGATTCTGGCAAGTAAAATTTCGGGTGAAGGGCTGATGCATGTACGCGGCGGCGCGCCAATCACAGCGGCGACTATTCCCCGCGCTGTCGAAGGGTCGCTGGCCCGGCTCCAGACCGATCATATCGACCTCTACCAGTTTCATTGGCCCAATCGCGGTAGCTACATGTTTCGCCAGAACTGGACGTTTGATCCCTCAAAGCAGAACACTGACGAGGTGCTAGACAACATGCACGAGACGCTGGAGGCGATCAACTGCGAGGTGGCGCGTGGCACTATAGGCCATTTTGGCCTTTCGAACGAGAGCGCGTGGGGCACGGCCCAGTTCCTGCGTATCGCCGAAGCGAATGGCTGGCCCCGCGTTGCGAGCATCCAGAACGAATATTCGCTGATGTGCCGCCTTTACGACACCGATCTATCCGAGTTGAGCGCGCATGAGGACGTTGGCCTTCTGGCATTCTCACCGCTGGCGGCGGGCCTTCTGACGGGGAAATACCAAGGCGGGGCGGTGCCTGCGGGCTCGCGCAGGTCGATCGTTGATGATCTGGGCGGGCGCACCGGCGATCGCGCCTTTGCAGCGGCGCAGGCGTATCTGGATGTCGCGGCGCGCCATGATCTGGACCCTGCGCAGATGGCGCTGGCGTGGACGCTGACGCGGCCCTTCATGGCCTCGTCGATCTTTGGTGCGACCACGATGGCGCAGCTGGATGTGGCGCTGGACGCCGCCGATATCACGCTGAGCGATGAAGTGCTGGCCGAGATCGACACCGCACACCGTGCCCATCCCATGCCTTACTGAGGCATCCCGGCCGCCAGACCGCGCAGATACTCCGGCATCTCGCGGTCAGCGACCGCTGCCTCGCGCAGCAGGTGGTCGAAATGTCCCGTCAGGGCCTGTACCCGCTCGGTATCGCGAAAGGCCATGTAGTTACGGCCGATATAGACCACCGCCAACAGGGGGCCGAATATCGTGACCGGGGCCGAATAGACACGCCGCGCGTCGAACAGCGATAGGCGCAGGCGGGGATAGAGCTGCTCGGTCACATCGATCAGTTGCGCGATTTGCGCGCGCCGCACGTCCAGTGGTAAATCACGATAGTACCCCTCGCCGCGTACGAAGCTGTGCATCTCGTCGAGCGGTAGGGCGATCTCATAATCCGACAGCGCGCCGCGCATCCACTCCAGCCGGTCTTCGGACGCGCCGATCACCTGATCGGTGCTGCGCCCCAGATGCGGCTCGTACTCCCACTCCAGCATCTCGCGCGTTTTCAGCATGTCAGGCAGGGCGGCGGGGACATGGCGGATTTTGTAGCCCGCCGCCTCCTTGTGCCATGCGAAGATCTGCGCATCGACCAGTGCGCGCGGTGCATCGGTCAGCGAGAGCGAGTTTGCCAGAATATCCGCCGCCGTTTCGGGCCGGTCGGTCAGTCCCAGCAGCCAATCGGCGGAAATGCCCAAGCTGCGTGCGCACTCGCCCACTACCTGCGCATTCGGCAGGCGCGCGCCCACGCCCGCCAGCAGCTGTGATATGGTCGAGCGGTCAACGCCGATTGCGCGGGCCAGCGCAGATTGGCTGATGCGGCGCATCGCCATCGCCTCGGCCAAGCGCGAGCGAAAGAGGGTGGACCGGGCGCGTTTGTCGATTTTATTCATCATTGGTGTATAATATTACAGATGTAGCAGAATGTTAACTACATACGGAATGTCCAGACACCCCGCCCGGCGATAGCCATAAGGTCGTCACCGCATTAATGGAGGATTTATGGAACGGCCCCGCCGCACTTTGGTCAAAGCGATCATCTGGAATATCAATGGCCTCGCGATAATGAGCCTCGTCGGCTATCTGATGACCGGCTCTGTCGGGGCGAGCGGCGCGATGGCGGCGATCAACACGGCAATCGGGTTGAGCATGTATGTCCTGTACGAACGGATCTGGTCCCGCATTTCATGGGGCCGCGTCAATGCGTAGGCCTGAATGGCCAACCGTGGTCTTGTTGGTTGCAGTCTATGCCATTTGGGCTCTGGCCACCACATGGGCGGCGGCGCTCTGGCTGCCGCTGGGGGTCGTTTTGGTCGCATTGGCCATCGCGCAACATTCATCGCTCAGCCATGAGGCATTGCATGGCCATCCTTTTGCCAGCCAGCGCGCCAATGCCGCGGTGGTGTGGCCGGCGCTGGGGCTGTTCGTTCCGTACATTCGGTTCCGGGACACGCATCTGGCGCATCATCACGACGCAGTGCTGACCGACCCTTACGACGATCCCGAATCAAACTATCTGGACCCAGTCGTGTGGGCCCGCCTACTGCGCCCCATTCAGGTGGCGCTGGTGTTCAACAACACGTTGTTGGGGCGGTTGGTCATCGGCCCTTTTATAGCGATGGCTGTCTTTCTGCGCGGCGACTGGCGTGCGGTCCGCGCGGGCGACAGCGCCATCAGGTGGGCGTGGTTTGCACATTTTGCGGCAACACTGCCCGTGCTCATCTGGGTTTGGGCATCGCCCATGCCAGTTTGGGCCTACCTGATCGCGACTTACTGCGCGATGTCGCTGCTGAAAATCCGCACCTTTCTGGAGCACCGCGCGCATGAGCGTGTCAGTGGGCGCACCGTCGTGATCGAGGATCGCGGACCGCTTTCCCTATTGTTCTTAAATAATAATTATCATGTGGTGCATCATATGCACCCGCAAGTCGCATGGTATCGCCTGCCGGGGCTTTATGCGCAGAACCGCGCGCACTACATCGCGCGCAATGATACATATGTCTATCGCAGTTACTCCCAGATTTTTCAGCAATATTTTCTGCGGGTCAAGGATGCTGTGCCGCATCCCCTCTGGCCGCGACCCTGAATTGAGGGCATGAGGGCTCATGTCTGCATGGATCCTCCTCTCGGTTGCTGCCGCCGCGTTTCAAACGCTGCGCTTCTTGTTGCAAAAACAGCTGAGCATGGGGCCCCTCTCGACCGGGGGCGCAACCTTTGCGCGGTTCGGTTATTCGATGCCGTTCATATTAGCGCTGGCTGCGGGATATATCTGGTATCAGGGTACAGGATTACCCAACTTCACGCCGCTATTTTGGGTCTATGCGCTGTCTGGCGGCGCGGCACAGATCGTAGCGACATGGTGCATGGTCGCGCTATTTTCTGCGCGTAATTTCGCCGTTGGGATTGCATTCAAGAAGACCGAGGTAGTGCAGACCGCGCTGGTTGGTTTGGTGATTCTGGGTGATCGAATCGGATTTTCTGGGCTGGCCGCGATGCTGCTGGGGCTTATTGGTGTGCTGATCCTGTCGGGTGGGGCAGGTGCGGCGCGCTGGCGCGTGTTTAATCGTGCGGCGGGGCTGGGCCTGCTAGCTGGCGCGCTCTTTGCGATATCGGCGGTGACGTATCGGGGAGCCACGCTTGAGATTGCCAGCAATGATGCGCTGATGCGCGCGGTCGTCACGCTCGCCGCTGTGGTCACGGTGCAGGCGATGGCTATGGCGCTGTGGTTGCGATTCCGCGAGCCGGGCCAGCTTGGCCGTGTGTTCGCTGCCCGGCGTGTCGCGGTCTGGATCGGGCTTGCTGGCCTGGGTGGTAGCCTGTGCCTGTTCACCGCGTTCACGCTGCAAAACGCTGCCTATGTCTTTGCTGTCGGTCAGGTTGAGCTGATTTTTTCGATGATCGCGTCGCGCGTCGTCTTTGGTGAGCGGATGACAGCCCGCGAGGGGGTCGGTATTGCGCTGGTCACTGCATCGGTGATCGCAGTGGGCTTGCTCCATTGAGGCGCAGAAACAAGCTCTGTTCGTCGTCGTTACGAAAGAATGGGACGGACTTGGGCGGCGCAGGATCACCCGCCCGCGCCGTGATTTCTGCCAGAACAATCTCAGTAATAAAGGGCAGATCAAACTGGCGCGTCTCAGGTAGGGGAATCCACTGCAGATGTGATAGCTCTTCGCAGGCGGCGTCGAAATCATCGAGATCGCCCGCTATATGGCACGCATCGATCAGAAAGAACCTGGCGTCGAAGCGGCGCGGGGAGCCTGGCGGTGTGATAGCACGAAACACGAATTGCAACGCGCCTGCATCGGGTAAATAGCCGCGGGCGGCAAAGCTGGCCCAATCCTCGGGCACGTCGCCGTCCCATTGGCCAGTGCGCCCGACGATCAGGCCTGCCTCCTCCCACAGCTCGCGGATGGCGGCGGCGGCAAGCGCATTCTGCATCCCGAGCGCGCTGTCCTCGTTCAAGCGTTTGGCACAGAGGTCAGGTACTGGTGCCGCCAGCGCCACACCGGAATCGCCCGGATCAACGGCCCCGCCTGGAAAGACGAACTTGCTTGGCATGAAGGCAGCCGTCGCGCCGCGCTGCCCCATAAGCACCTGCGGCACGTCTGTGTCCCGGCGCAGCACGACCACGGTCGCGGCATCGCGGATCGGGACGCGGGCATCTATCACGCTGCGCTGCTCATGCGTCAGAGCCGAATCCATGCATCTCGCGCGCCCACTGGAATGCGACGACCGCACCCTTAAGTCGGGGCAAAAGATAAAGAGACAGCCCTACGCTCCCGACCGCGAAGATCGTGAAGAGCGTCATGGGCTCAGGGCGAAATTGGACAAATACTATGTGGAGTCCGGGCACCATGACATGTCCGACGATCAAAATCGTCAGATATGCAGGCCCGTCATCTGCGCGATGCTGAGACAGATCTTCGCGGCAGACTTGACAGGTATCACGCACCTTCAAGTAACTCTTGAGCAGGGGTCCAGATCCACAATTGGGGCATTTTCGGCTAAACCCCTTGCGCAGCGCTGGCCAAAGCGCTCTTTCGTTAGAGTGGGACGCTTGATCTGTCATAGTTGCCTCAGTCCTTTTGTCGCCGCAACCTGAGCCACATGCGTAGCAATTGAAAGGGGCAAGGTTATGGCCTGCACCTGTCGCGCGGATTTGCCGCGCTGCATTGCGTGCCAAAAGATGCGCGAGTGAGGCCGAGTTGCCGTGTATAGTCGGTGCTTCAGGCCGCGGGACGGGCGCTGATCTTGACGGTATTGCGGCCACGCGCCTTGGCGCGGTAAAGTGCGCGATCGGCCTGATCTAGTAGTGTTTCGACGTATCCGCTAACATCCTCGCCGCCGCCTCCGGGCTCGCCCATCGTTACTCCGATGCTGACCGTTACGTTGGCGGGCGTGCCGTGACCGCGTAACTTGATCCCGGCCGCACCGATGCGGTGGCATAGCAAGTCAGCTGTGCGCCGTGCCTCGGCGCCATCCGCACCGGGCATGGCGATCAGAAATTCCTCGCCGCCGATCCGCGCGACCAAATCAGCCTCGCGCACGGAGCTGCTCAGAATGTCGGCGACATGGCACAGCACCCGGTCGCCTGCCGCATGGCCCAGCCGGTCGTTGATCTGCTTGAAATGATCCAGATCGGCCACCATCACTGCAAAGCCGGGGGAGGCCTGGTCCGTGCCCACCGCCAGCTCGCGCAGGAAAGGCATGGCGAAGCGGCGGTTGTAGAGGCCGGTCAGCGGATCGATCATCGCGGCGCGCAGCCCGTCGTGCAACCGTGTGCGCAGGTGGTCAATGGCCTGCTTGTGCTGGATCTGGCGGGTCAGGCGCAGGGCGAGTTCGTCTAACCCGGCATCCCCGACGATCACATCGCTCGCGCCCATGTCCAGCAGGCTGGCGGCCAGAGCACGCGCGCCCTCGGCCACGAGGCAGACGATGCGCCCGTGACGGGCCTCGGGCGATGCGCGGAGTTCGGCCATCATATCCAGCCCGGCACGATCGTACCCCTCAGGCAGGAGCAGCACAAAGACATCCGCCACCCTGTCGCTGGATAGCTTTGCACCGGCGGCGCCAGCTTGGACGGCTGCGATCTGGTGGTGGCACACACTGCGCAGGCGCGTGCGCAGGGCCATCGCCTCGGTCATGTGAAGGCTAAGGACAGTGATGCGCCCTCCACGCAAAAGACTGCTCTGCGCCTCGCCAAAACCAGTGGCGCAGTCTGGGCCAGCGTTCAGACGCATGTCCTGTAGTGCATGATGCTGGCGCAAGAGACTACGCAGGCGCGCGAGCATGATCCGCTCGTCGATAGGCTGCGCGATAACATCGTCAGCCCCAGCGGCAAGTGCGGCAACGCGGGCCGAGCCCGTATCTTCGGGCAACAGCGCGACAACGGGAACGATGGCCAGATCGGGCCGCGCACGCACCGCGCCGATCAATTCCGCATAGTTCATATCCGTTAGGGCCGCGCCTATAATGATAAGATCTGGCTGCAATCCGCGCGCCATCGTCATCGCACTGGCCCCCGAGGAGGCCTGATGCACCTCGAAGTGCGCTGCAGACAGCTTGACCTTCAATACGATCCTGTTGGTCGCCACTGCGTCCACGATCAAAATTTTTCCCGACATGGGCGAACGCCTTTCTGACTTGCCCTATTCTCTCGCTCGACTATCCATGCCAGAAGTTAAGAAAACCTTTCTGGGAATGTCATAATCATGAAATATACGCGGGAATCCGCTGAAACAATTGCCATTCACTGCCTTGGGTGGCTCCTCGCGAATGATGAATTGACCCCTGTATTCCTTGGCGCGACCGGCGCGGGTGAGGATGATCTGCGCAGCGGGGCAGGCGATCCCACATTTTTGGCTGGGGTTTTGGATTTCGTGATGATGAACGACGAATGGGTCGTCGACTTCTGCACTTCGGCGCAGTTGCCGACGGATGCGCCGATGCATGCGCGCAGCATGCTGCCTGGCGGACAGCAGGAGCATTGGACATGAGCGGTAATATTGATGGCATCATTTTCGACAAGGACGGCACGCTGTTCGATTTCCACACCACCTGGGCGCATTGGACGCGCGACCTGCTGGATCATCTGGCCGCTGATCACGGCACAGACCCGGAAGTGTTGGCGCAGGCGATCGCGTTCGATCTGGCCGGGTGCCGCTTTCTGCCGACCAGCCCGATGATCGGCGCGACGAACCGCGAGGGCGCCGAGACGCTTGCTGCTGTCCTGCCGGGCGGCGATGCAAGCGATATCGAGGAGTACATGAAGATCACTTCGGCCGGCGCGCCGCTGCAGCCTGCCGTGCCTTTGGTTCCGTTTTTGCAAGGGCTGGCAGCGCGCAGTCTGAAGATCGGGCTGGTGACAAACGACAGTGATCACGGCGCGCACGCGCATCTGGGCACTGCCGGTGTGCTGGAGCATTTCGATTTTGTCGCCGGGTACGATAGTGGACATGGTGCCAAACCAAGCGCAGGGCCGCTGCTTGCCTTCGCGCGGCAGATGGGCCTGAATCCGGCGCGCTGCGTCATGGTGGGTGACAGCACGCATGACCTATTGGCCGGACGCGCGGCTGGCATGCACACGCTGGGCGTGCTTACGGGCATCGCCGAGACGCCTGAACTGGCGCCGCTGGCCGATGCTGTGCTGCCTGATATCGGGCATATCCCTGCCTGGCTGGACCTGTGACGCGGCACCCGGCCTTTGGCCTGATGCTGGCGCTGTTCGGTGCGCTGGTGCTGACGCCCGATGCGATGTTTCTGCGCCTGTCCGGCATGGACGGCCCGCAAATGATGGGCTGGCGCGGCACTTTTATGGGGCTGGCGTTGATACTGGTTTGGCTTCTGACCAGCCGAAACCGGTTGGCCGATCTGGCGCTGTTGGCCACCGGGGGTGGCATCGCTATCGTGGTATGCCAGTTTTTCAACTCGATGTTCTTTGCATTAGGCATCGCATCGGCGCCCGTTGCCATCGTCCTTTTCGGCATCGCGACGACGCCAATATGGGCGGCGATCTTTGCGCGCGTTTTGTTTGGTGAGCGGGCGGGGCGCGCGATATGGATCACCATTGGCGCAGTCTTTGCCGGGATCGGTCTAGCCGTGCTGGGCGGTGGCAGCGAGGGGGATGTTTCGCTGAGTACCACGCTTTTTGGGGCGTTCGCGGGCCTGGGCGTTGCCATGATGCTGGCAATGAACTTTGCGGTTCTGCGCGCGCGAGCTGCTTTGCCGATCCCGCTGTTGATCGGTGCTGGCGCGCTCTGCGCAGGGGCGGCGGGCATCGTCGCGACGGGACCGGCGCAGATGCCCGATGGTAATATCTGGGCCATCGCGATCACGGGCTGCATCATCCTGCCAATCTCGTTCCTGTCACTGTCAATTGCCTCGCGGTACACGGCGGCGACCAATGTCAGCCTGATCCTGCTGTTGGAGACGGTGCTGTCGCCGACATGGGTCTGGCTGGCGCTGGGCGAGGCGATGACGCCCGTGATGCTGGCGGGCGGTGCGATCGTCGTGGGGTCTGTTGCGGTCTATTTGCTGCATGTGCGGCGGGTTGCATGGCGCGGATATGCAAAAACGACAGACCTTGCCGCAAAGTGAATACACTCCGTGCCGGCGTCGTGGTTCGGTGGTGCTGTCAAGCGTAGAGGGAATCTCCATGACAGGCGAAGCGAAGCGCAGGAAGCGGACGGGCGGCCGGGCCGGCGCGGCTGATCGCCGTGGCACCGCGGTGATAGAGCAGATGCCGTGGAATCCGCCCATCAACATCGACCGCCCGACCGAGCCCTTGGACGATGCTGGCGTCGCCGCGATTCACCACGGCGCGATGCGTATCTTGGAGGAGATTGGGATTGAGATTCTGAACGCCGAGGCGCTGGAAGTGTTTCGGGCCTCTACCGGTTGCACGATAGCCGGCACTAACCTGCGAATGGGCCGCGATTTTGTGATGGAGCAGATTGCTCTCGCACCCAAGCAGTGGACGATCACACCGCGCAATCTGGACCGCCGGATCACGATGGGCGGCCGGCACCTGAACTTTGGCAATGTGTCGTCGCCGCCCAGTTATTGGGACATGGCACTGGGCCGCAAGGTGACCGGCACGCGCGAGATGTGCAGTAATCTGCTGAAGCTAAGCCAGTATTTCAACTGCATCCACTTCATCGGCGGCTATCCGGTGGAGCCACAGGATGTCCATGCCTCGGTGCGCCATCTTGACGTTCTCTATGACAAGCTGACGCTGACGGACAAGGTCGCTCACGCTTATTCGCTGGGCAAGGAGCGTGTTGAGGACGTGATGGAGATGGTTCGCATCGCGGGTGGACTGACCGTTGCAGAATTCGATGCCACGCCGCGCATGTTTACCAACATCAACTCCACCTCGCCGCTGAAACATGACGAGCCGATGCTGGATGGCTGGATGCGTCTTGCGCGCCGTGGCCAAGGCTTGGTGGTGACGCCCTTCACCCTCGCGGGGGCAATGGCCCCGGTCACGATGGCGGGCGCTGTGGCGCAATCGCTTGCTGAGGCGCTAGTGGCAATTGTCCTCGCGCAACTGGTGCGCCCTGGCGCGCCTTGTGCAATTGGAACATTTACATCGAACGTCGATATGAAATCTGGCGCGCCCGCCTTTGGTACGCCCGAATATATGCGCGCGACGCAGATGACCGGGCAGCTGTGCCGCCTCTACGAACTACCCATGCGCGCCAGCGGCGTCTGCGCCGCCAACGTTCCCGATGCGCAGGCGACGTGGGAGACGTCAAACAGCCTGTGGTCGGCGGTGCAATCTGGTGCCCATATGGTCTATCATGCAGCCGGTTGGCTGGAGGGAGGATTGATCGCATCGCCTGAGAAGTTCGTGATGGATTGCGAGATCCTGCAGCATATCCAGCGGTATATGGATCCGATGCTGACGGCCACCACGCACGATGATATTGCTGTCGACGCCATTGCTGAGGTGGGAAATCAGGGTCACTTCTTTGGAATCCAGCACACGCAGGATCGATATACGACCGCGTTCTACCAGCCCTTCCTCAGTGACTGGCGTAACTTTGAGGCATGGGAAGCGGCAGGCGCCATCTGGACGCCGCAGCGCGCGCATCAGACGTTTCAGGATATCATCGCCAGTTTTGAGGCGCCACCGATGGATGAGGCTATCCGGGATGAGCTGGCCGATTTCGTAGCTCGCCGCAAGTCCGAAGGCGGCGCTCCAACAGATTTCTAAGCGGCTCGCAATGCGCCTAAAAGGAACGCACTGCGCGCGTGCAGTGTTCAAGAAGAACGCCTGTGGCAGGCGCAATGTATCATGGCAACGTTACGGCGCCCTGTAGGGACCCTAATGGATATTTACACCAACAAAACAGAGGCGCGTGCGATAAGATTTTTTCTTGGTACAAATATCCAAATCCCGGACGGACCAAGCTACGCGGTGCTATGCGTTTTTGTCTAACGTCGCCCGGCAGGCGCGGTCCACGGCCGCGTGTAGCAGGACGGTGCAAACTGCCAGCACTATGAGAGCGGCGAACATCAAATCCGTTTTTGCCCGGCCATTTGCCAGCAGCATGAGGTAGCCTAGTCCCTTTGATGCGCCCACCCATTCGCCGATGATTGCGCCGATAGGGGCGTAGACCGCTGCCAGCCGCAGGCCCGAGGCAAAGCCGGGCAAGGCGGCGGGTATCCGGATATGCCGCATGATCCGTGCGGGGCTGGCGCCCATGAGGCGGGCCATGTCAATCCACGCTTGCGGCGTGCGCATAAGCGCGTCGAAGAAGGCTGATGTGACTGGGAAGTAGATCACCAGCAGCGTCATGACGATCTTTGACCCGATACCGTATCCAAACCAGAGGGTCAGTATTGGCGCGAGGGCGAAGACCGGTACTGCTTGGCTGAAGATCAGCATGGGGCGCACTAGATTGCGCGCGATGGGCGAGGCTGCGAGGCCGATGGCTGTTAGACCGCCGAGTATTGCGCCGAGGGCGAGGCCGGCCAGCACCTCTATTCCTGTAATAACTGTGTGGTGAGCAATCAGCGCGCGGCTGGTCCACAATGTTTCAGCAACGAGTGCCGGGCCTGGCAGAATAAAGCGCGGCACACCAGTCAGGATGACGAGCCCCTGCCAAAAGGCAAGCGCCACGCAGATTGAGGCGACAACGTTTGCGATACGCGTCATATCGAACCTCTGAGCGTTGCGAGCAGCTTGCCTTGGGTCTCCAGTGTTCTGGCGTCATCCACCGGACGCGGAGGCTTGCCCGGTGGTGCTGGCCATGCGGCGCAGCCGTCCTCACTAAGGATGAGGATTGCGTCGCCCAGACGGGCCGCTTCGGCGGGATCATGCGTGACCATCAGGACGGTATGATCGCCTAAGAGCTGCGCCGTCAGGTCTTGGACCTGCGCGCGGGTGCGCGCGTCAAGCGCCGAGAACGGCTCGTCCAGCAAAACGATAGGCCGGTCCTCCATCAACGTTCGCGCCAGCGCGGCCCGCTGTCGTTGCCCGCCCGATAGCTGCGCGGGGCGTTTGGCGGCGTGATCGGTGAGGCCGACCTGTTCCAGCAGGGCGGCGGCGCGGCCAGGCTGGGGGTCTGCACCGCGCAGGCGAGCACCCAGCGTCACGTTATCTGTCACGGTGAGCCACGGCAGCAGCAGATCGCTCTGCGCCATCAAGGCCACGCGCCCCTTTAGCTGGGCGCCGTCGCTGGCGGTCAGTGTGCCGGTGAGTGCTGCTTCGTCCCCGATCCCGGCGATCAGGCGCAGTAGCGTCGATTTGCCAACGCCCGACGGGCCTAGCAGGCAGGTCCAGCTGCCCGGCGCGACGTCGAGCGTAATGTGCGGCACGAGGGGCATGCCGACTATGGCGACAGCTCCTTGCAGACAAATGCCCGGTGCGTTCACCCAGCGAGGCCCATGTCCCAGAACGCGGCCTCCAGCCGGGTGGCCGTCGCAAAGCGCCCTGACAAAGTGGCCCAGCGGGGGCTGCTTTCGGGCGCGGGGCCGAGCCGGCGGGTGACTGCGCCGTCTAGCAGCGCGCCCGCCTCATGGCAGACCTGCTGATAATCAGTGCCTGCATAGGTTCCTACCCAGTCGGCATAGCGCGTGTCGAGCTGCGCCGCAGATAACCGCAGGCCAATCTCGCCATAACCCATTACACATGGCGCGAGTGCGGCGAGCAGATCGAGAAAATCGCCCGAATGCCCCGCATCCAGCACGTACCGCGTGTAGGCGATGTTCTGCGGTGCCTCAGGCGCGACAAAGAGCGCGGCTTCGTCTATTCCTTCTGCTGCGCAGGTGGCGACGTGCAGGGTGATCTCTTCGTTGAGAAGCGCGTCCAGTATGCGCGCGGCAAAGCGCATTTCCTCAACTGTATCCGCCTTGGTCACGGCCAGCGCCCATGCGCGCGAAAAATGGATCAGGAACACATAATCCTGCACCAGATAGCGCAAATAGGCCGCACGCGGCAGTGTGCCGTCCTTCATCCCCTCGACGAAAGGGTGGTGTGTGTAGGCGTGCCATTCTCCTGCAGCCTCCGCGCGCCAAGCGGAGAATGTACCACCATACATCAGCGCGCACCCATCATCAGCGCGCACCCGGATCGATGGCCAGCTGCGATACGGGACGAATGCCCTCAATCATGCCGGATTCGCTTAGGAATGCCTCGAAACCGGTATAGCGCGCAAAGTCGACCGCCGCAGGGCGAAGGGCGAAACGGGGGATCGTATCGCCCCATGCGCGCTCGTTCAGTTCGTCGTCCAGCTCGGGCGAGGTGGACTTGAAAATCTCCCAGCTATCCTCGGGATGGTTGACGATGTATTGTGTCGCGAGTTCCGTCGCGCGCAAAAAGCGCGAGATGACCTCAAGGTCCATCGTCTCAGGATTGGCAACATAAATCAGCTCGTCATAAGGAGGCACGCCTTCCTCCTCGACAAAAAAGCAGTTGCCGGGGACGCCCTCGATCTCCATCTGGTTCAACTCGAAATTGCGGTAGGCGCCGATGACGGCATCGACCTGCCCCGACATGACCGATGGCCCCAACGACCAGTTGACGTTGATCAGCTCGACATCCGTCAGCGCGATATCGTGGGCTGATAGAATTGCGCTGAGCAGAGCCTCTTCTACGCCGGCGACAGAATAGCCGATCTTGGCGCCCTTGAGGTCTGCGATCTGCTTGATCGGGCTATCGGCGAGAACCAGAAGGCAGTTCAGCGGGCTGGCGATTAGCGTGCCGACACGGATCAGGGGCAGCCCCTCGGCCACCTGCATGTGCAGTTGTGGCTGGTAGGACACCGCCAGATCAGCCTGCCTGGCGGCGACCATCTTGGGTGGGGCCGATGCGTCGGCGGGTGCGATTACCTCCACCTTGAGGCCTGCATCGGCGAAATACCCGCGTTCCTCGGCGACGATGATGGGGCCGTGATTGGGATTGATGAACCAGTCTAGCACCAGTGTCAGCTCATCCTCCGCAAGGACGGGCGTAGCGGCGGCAAGGGCGGCGGCAAGGGCGGCAGCGAGGGTAAAGGGCTTCATCGAAGGCTTCCGTATCTGGCGGCCATGACCACTGCGGCAGATGCGCCAGATAGGCGCAATCCCGGCGCACGGCATGGCTGCGGTGCAAAGACTGGTCAAATGACGGCGTGGGGGTACAAAGATACGCATGGCGCAGATGCGCTCATGTAAGTCTCCGTTCCCTACGCCGGTATTGACCGGATCAGGTTCGATGGGTCGGCTCTGCGCCTCTCAGCCCCGGCAATGCGGAGCCCCCCAACGGATATGGGTTTAGCCTAGCGGCGTTGTATGGCGAGGGCAAGCGAGTATGTATCCTGTGCGCGCTGTGCCGCAGCCGATTACCATTGGCCCGCTGTCGGCGACGAGGGCTTGCCGGTGACACAGGCTCCGCCGGTGATGGATTACCTCATTCAGCTTCTGGTACGAATACGGTACACTTCGTTGAGAAAGGGGGGGGGGGCGCTTGGTTTATATCCCGCTCATGCCCTTTCGCACCAGGAGGCCGCCAATGTTCCAACCGTCCCAGTCCACTGCGATGCGCTTGTCCTATGCTGCCGTCGGCGGGGTCGCAGGGGCATCGGCGTGGCTGCTGATCGAGGTCGTGCCGGAGATGATTGGGAATGCGCGGCTGGTGCTGCTTGTGGTAGCGGCGGGCCTTGGATTCTTTTCTATGCTGCTGGCACTTCTGGGCCCGGTGCGCCTTATACCTGCGGTGGCGGCAGCGATTGCTATGGCGGTGCCTGCCGCAGGGTTGCTGCTGTGGGCCAGTTTCCGCCACGTGGATGTGGACGGGTTCCTCGGCCACGGTTACGCGCCGGTGGCCTTTGTTTATCTGCTGGCCATCGCCGCGCCGTTCGCAGTGGCCGCGCTTCAGCGGCATGGTGGCTGGCGACACTATGGCATCCTCTTTGATGCGGCGTGGGCGCTGGTCGTGCGGGTGGCTGCCGCGTGGCTGTTCGTTGGGATCGTGTGGGGCGTTCTGCTGCTGTCAGATGCGCTGCTGGGATTGGTCGGACTGGACATTATCGAGGATCTGATCGAGCTGGACGCTGTGCCCTATCTGATAAGCGGCGCTACTCTGGGCCTTGGTCTCGCCATTGTGTATGAGTTGCGCGACTATGTTTCACCCTTTTTGGTGGTCCAGCTGTTGCGCGCGCTGCTGCCTGCGCTGCTGGTGGTCCTCACCGTGTTCATTCTGGCGCTGCCGTTCCGGGGGCTTGGCAATCTCTTTGGCCAGCTTTCGGCTGCGGCTACGCTGATGGGGGTCACTGCGGCGGGAATCACGCTTGTCACCACGGCGATCCATCGCGATGACGCGTCGTCGGTTGAGGGGCCGGTGATGCGCGGCGCTACATGGGCGCTGAGCCTGATGCTGCCGGTGCCCGCGCTGCTGGCGCTCTGGGCTGTATCGCTGCGGGTTGGGCAGTATGGCCTGACGCCTGACCGGGTGGCCGCATTGGTTGCCGCAGGGGTCGCATCGATCTATGCGCTGGCCTATGCCGGGTCCGCACTGCGCCGGGGTGGTTGGCGCGCAAAGCAGCGGCATGTTAACCGCTGGATGGTTCTTGCTACGCTCGCTCTTGCCGCCCTGTGGTTGACGCCGGTTCTGGACGCCGAGCGCCTGTCAACCTCAAGCCAGATCACGCGCGCTGAGCGCGGCGCCCCGCCCCAGACGTTGTCGCTGTGGGAGATGGCGAATGATTGGGGCAAGGCTGGTCAGCGCGGTCTGGCGCGGCTGGAGGCACGCGCTGAGGCCGATGGCGACGAGGCGCTGGTGGCGCTGATCGACCGTGCGCGCTGGAACCCGCAAAAATGGAAATTTTTGCTGGAGGAGGATGATGCTGATATCGTGGCACTTGACGGTCTCGTGCCGCTGCACCCCGAAGGCCGCACCCTGCCGCCAGGGGCGCTGGACGCGTTGGGCGTTGAAGATCGCCGTATGATCGCAAATGCCTGCAAGCGCCGCGTCGTGGGCGGGCACCCCGGCTGCGTCATGGTTATCGCGCAGTACGAGCCTGAGGGCGGCGCCGCCGAGCAGGTCATCGGATTTTTCATGATGGACTACGGCAGCGTACGCATCGTGTCTTTTGCGATGAGAGACGGCGCGCTGTTCATCGAAGGATATCCGCACGATCTGGTTCAGGGCGTTTATACTGCTGCCGAGCCTGAAATCATCGGTGATATCCTTGAGGGTCGCTTTTCTATCGTGCCTGCGCCGCGTAACGTTCTGGAAGTGGATGGCCTGCGGCTTTTCCCGCAATAGTGACGCCGTTCGCGAATTCTTAAGACTGGAACTGCATATTTGGGGCTGGATGCAGCGGAGAGTATGATGCACGGACTTATCAATCGGGCCATTGAGCGGTTCGTTCGCGACACTTACGGACGTGAGGTCTGGGGCGGTGTGATGCGGGGCGCTGGACTGGAATATACGGAATTCGAAGCGATGCTGAGCTACGAGGACGATATCACGCACCGCGTGCTGCACGCGCTGGCCGCCAATCTGGACAGGCCGCTGCCCGACGTGCTGGAGGATGTCGGCACCTATCTGGTCTCGCACCCCAATGTTGAGGCGTTGCGCCGCCTTTTACGCTTTGGCGGCCCAACATTTACCGAGTTTCTACACTCGCTTGATGACCTCCCGGCGCGCGCGCGCCTCGCCGTCGCCGATCTGCGCCTGCCCGAACTGGAGCTGCGCGAGCATGGTGCCGAATTCTACAGCGTTTCGTGCCGGGGCGATATGGCGGGCTTCGGCCATGTCGTTGTCGGTCTGCTTAGGGCGCTGGCGGACGACTATGGCGCGCTCGCCCTGCTGGAGCATAAGGGAGTGCGTGACGGTGCCGAAATGATAGAGGTGCGCCTGCTATCTGCCGAACATGCCAGCGGACGCGCCTTTGATCTGGCCGCGAGGTCGATGTGAGCAACGGTTCCATCCCGCCGCCGCAGCCCGGCGCAGACCGGGCGCTTGCGGCAATGATGGACGTGCTTTGCCCGATGCATATCGTGCTGTCTGGTACTGGGCACATTACCCATGCTGGTCCCACCCTGTTTAAACTTTTTGAGGGCACTGTGCTGATTGGTGCGCGCTTTGCCGAGCTGTTTGAGGTCAAGCGTCCGCGCGGCGATGGATCCATGATTGCGCTGATGGCTGCGGCGGGCGGCAAGATGTATCTGCGTATCCGTGATGGCGCGCGCACAGACCTCAAGGGCGTGCTAGTCCCCCTGCCGCCCGGCTGGGCGCCGGAAGGTGGCGCGCTCATAAATCTATCCTTCGGTATTTCGGTCGTCACTGCGGTGCGCGACTTTGGCTTGACCGGGACCGATTTTGCCGCGACCGACCTCGCGGTCGAGATGCTCTATTTAGTCGAGGCCAAGACAGCCGCGATGGAGGCGTCGCGTAAACTTAATCTTCGCTTGCAAGGAGCTATGATCGCCGCCGAAGAGCAGGCCTATACTGACACGCTGACCGGGCTGCGTAACCGCCGGGCACTTGATTTTGTACTGGCCCGGCTGGCGGAGGCTGAGCAGGATTTCGCGTTGATTCATATTGATCTGGATTTCTTCAAGGCGGTAAACGACAGTGGTGGTCATGCTGCCGGTGATCACGTCTTGCGCGAGGTTGCGCGGATCATGGTTGAGGAAACGCGCAGCGGCGATACCGTCGCACGCGTCGGCGGGGACGAATTCGTGCTGGTGCTGGAGCGGCTGATTGATCCGGGCCGCGTGCATGACATCGCGGCGCGCCTCATCGCACGATTGTCTCAGCCGATCGACTATGCCGGACTGACCTGCCATATTTCTGCCAGTGCGGGGTCGGTCCTGTCATGCGACTATACCCGACCGGACCTTGGCCGGATGATGCATGAGGCAGATACGGCACTATACACTGCCAAACACCGTGGGCGTGGTCGGCACGTCCCTTTCGCCGCTGATCTTGAGATGCCGGACCTTATGCCGAAGACCCAGCGGGATCCGCCGGACGCTGAAGGTGGCAAGCTGAACACGAAGGCCTAGGGTTGGCGCACCCAGGGCATCCCTCGTCCAGACGCGTTTGACTGGTAGCATCCTTTGGTACAATACCCGGCAGGTGATCGCGATTGTCCCAGCACCGATATGCATCATGAATGGTGTGTATGACATACCCAAAGGCTATTTGGTGATCGCAGTCAGCCAGAGTCGTATCTGTGACGAGCCGCCTCATAAGGTATTGGGTGAGCCTGATCTGCCTGCTTCAACTCCCGGTTTCTTTAGCTATTTCGCGATCGGCCTCGGGCACGTTGAGGGTAGACCAAGTATCATCCTCGGGCGGTGGCGGTGGCTTGTCACAATCGCGCTTGTGGAGGTTCACCTTGGCCAAGAAATTTGCCGAGATTGGCGCCGTCACGAAAAGAAACGCCATGATCAACAGCTCGTGCAGCGCGCCCTGACCAATGACGTAGGAGTGAATCATTGATGCCAGCAGCAGCGCGCCGATGCCAACGGTCCCGACCTTAGTCGGGGCGTGAAGGCGCATCATTGCATCTTTGAACTTGAGCATCCCGATAGAGCCAACCAGCGAAAATGCGGCACCAACGATTAGGCAGACCGTGACTGCACAGGTGCCGAGGATTTCCCACATCATTCGATGATGTCCCCCCTCAGAACGAAGCGCGCATAGGCCACCGTGCTGACGAACCCCAGCATTGCGATAATCAGCGTTACTTCGAAATAGATTGTCGTCCCTTGCGCGATGCCCAAGAGCACGATCAGGCCGATGGCATTCACCACCATCGTATCCAGCGCAAGAATCCGGTCGCCTATGGTGGGTCCGATCATCAGCCGGATCATGGCCATGACCTGTGCAAGGGCCACGGCGCCAAACGATACCCAGAGTGCGATATTCATCAGATTGGTGGCGAAATTCATACAAAAATCTCCTTCAGTCGGCGCTCGTAGCGATGCTTGATCTCATCGCGCACGGCGTCTGGATCATTGGTGTGCAGCGCATGAACCAGAAGGCTGTGCCCCTCGTCGGACAGATCCGCTGACACCGTGCCAGGGGTCAGTGTGATGGTGCCCGCAAGGATCGTGATCGCCTCGGGCTGGCGCAGGTCCAGCGGCACGATCACCCATGCGGGCCGCATCTGTGCGTTAGGCTTGGTCAGTACAATCCATGCGACCTGCACGTTGGCCACCATGATATCCCACAGCACGATGACCACATAGATCATCATGCGGCCTAGCCGAAAACTTTGAGGTGTTCCCGGCCAACATACGGCCGTCACCCAAGGGATAATCACCCCCAGTATCAGGCCGAATACTAGCATGCCTGGCGATAGCGTGCCTTGTAGCAGTGCCCAGACCACTGCCAGAAGTAAGGTCAGAAACGGGTGCGGCAATAGCCAACAGAATGCGCGCGTCATGTCAGTGTCCCTCACTTTCCAGCTTGCTGCCCGCCGCGGCGCTCGCATCATAGCCGCTCAACTTGCCGGGGGTGTTCAGAACCTCGCTAATATAGGGCGCTGGGTCGAAAAGTTGCGCGGCGACGGCGGTCGCATGGCGATAGACCGGCCCGGCAAAGACTGTCAGCGCAATCAACAGCGTTAGTAGCCCGCCTACGGCGACGTAGGATAGCGCGCCGGGTGCTGGAGGCAGGTCTTCACCCTCTGGGTGCGACAGCGCCGTCGCCTTCCAGAACAGAGTGCTGCCGGCGCGGGAAAATCCGACGAGGCTGATCAGGCCAGTGCCTAACACCACCGCCCAGATCCAAACGACTAGCGGCGAGGAGATGGCCGCGTCGAGGATCATCAGCTTACCGATGAAGCCCGACAGAGGTGGCAGGCCGACCATCGCAATGGCCACGACAAAGAACATGCCTGCCGTCAGTGCCGTGCCAGACATCGGTGGCGCTGCGCGCAGCGCTAAATTGCCGCGTCCGGATCGCACCAGATCGACAACCAGGAACAAGGCGGCCGAGGCCAGTGTCGAGTGCAGGATGTAATAAAGCGCAGCCGCGATCCCCTCGGGGGTAAAGAGGGAAATAGCGACCATCACCATCCCCATCGACCCAATGACAGCATAGGCCACCAAGCGATCTAGGTGGCGTGCCGCTAGAATACCGATCATGCCAACGGCCACGGATATCAGTGCGGCAGGCAGGAGCCACATTTCCTGCAACCCTGCCGTCGCCTCCAAATTTGGGGGGAAGACCAGAGTATATACGCGGATGATCGCGTAGGCGCCTACCTTGGTCATAATGGCAAAGAGGGCGGCGACAGGCCCCGGCGCCTCAGCATAGCTGGACGGAAGCCAGAAATGCAGCGGCACAACCGCCGCCTTGATGGCGAACACGAGGATCAGCAACACTGCAGCCACGCGGATGCCCACGGTCCCGTCCAGATCGATCTGGGCGACACGCACTGCCAGATCGGCCATGTTCAGCGTGCCCGTTTCGGCATAAAGCGCGCCTAGCGCAAATAGGAAAAGGGTCGAGCCAAGCAGGTTGAAGAGGACGTATTGCACGCCGGCCCGCAGGCGTACGGCGCCGCCCGAATGGATCATCAGGCCATAGGACGCGATCAGCAGCACCTCGAAGAACACGAAGAGGTTGAATAGATCGCCGGTCAGGAACGCGCCCATCAGGCCCATCAGCTGGAACTGGAACAGCGCGTGAAAATGCCTGCCCCGATCATCCCATCCTGATCCGACAGCATAGAGCAGTACGAAAAAGCCAAGAACAGCCGTCAGCAGGACCATCATCGTTGATAGCCGGTCCGCGACGAGCACGATGCCGAACGGCGCGGCCCAATCGCCCAGCTGATAGATCGCGATGGTCCCGTCCGCTGTCTGCCAGGCAAGCGCGGCGGCGATCCCAATCAGAGCGATAGCACCGGCAAGCGACAGAACGCGCTGGATGCCGATGTGATACCGCGCTGCCAGCACGATAAAAGGGGCTAGGATTGCGGGCAGGATAACGGGCAGAACGATCCAGTGGCTCATACCTCGTCTCCCGCGTCCTTGGTCGGGCCTTGGCCGCTATCGCCCGCAGGGTCGTTGACGTGGTCGTCATCCGCGCCCAAGTAAGACCCCAGCGCCATCATCACTGCGACTGCCGTCATACCGAACGAGATGACGATTGCCGTCAGCACCAGTGCCTGTGGCAGCGGATCGGTATAGACCTCCGCATCGCTGAGGATGGGGGGCGCGCCCACGGTCAGCCTGCCAGACGCAAAGAGAAAGACGTTGACCGCATAGGTCAGCAGCGAAATGCCCATGATGACTGGGAAGGTGCGCAGACGGAGCGTGAGGTAGAGCCCTGCTGCCGTCAGAATACCGATGGCGGACGCAACGAGAAGCTCCATCTTATGCCTCCTCTTTCGCGGGCGCGGTTTCGCGCGAAGGGTCGATGTCCATTGGGTGTTCGCTATCCTCGACATGGGCGCGGCGCGCGAGGCGCGAGAAACTCTCAAGCGACAGCATCACTGCGCCGACGACAGCGAGGAACACCCCCAGATCGAAGAGCGCGGCTGTGGCCAGCTCAAACTCCTGAAATGGCGGGATGCGCACATAGGTGAAATCGGACGTCAGGAACGGTTTTCCGAAGAACCACGACCCCATGCCGGTCAGTCCGGCGATCAGAACGCCCGCGCCGATGATGCCGTGATAGGGATAACGCAGCCGCGCCGATGCCCAGGTAAATCCGCTGGCCATGTATTGCATTACCACCGCGATAGAGACGACCAGCCCGGCGATGAACCCGCCGCCTGGCTCGTTGTGGCCGCGCAGGAAGATGTAGAAGCCGACCATCAGCACGACGGGCATAGTAACGCGCGTTAGCACCACCATCATCAATGGGTGGACGTCGCCCGCACGCGGTTGATCCGGCTTGCGATTCAGCAGCTTGGCACGGGCTGGGCCAGCCAGCAGCGCCTCGGTCAGCGCGTAGATCAGCAGTGCGGCGATACCGAGCACGATGATTTCGCCAAACGTGTCGAAGCCACGGAAATCGACCAAGATCACGTTAACCACGTTCGTGCCGCCGCCGCCCTTGTAGGAATTGGCGAGGTGGAATTCCGAAATCGATTCTGCCACCGGATCGCGCAGCAGATAGTGCCACGACAGCCCCATTGTGGCGAGGCCGCCCACGACTGCGATAGCCGCATCACGTGTGCGCCGCAGGACAGACGATTCGACTGGTGTGTGATTGGGCAGGAAATCCAATGCCAGCAGCATCAGGATGATCGTAACTACTTCGACGGTGAACTGCGTCAGTGCCAGATCTGGCGCGCTGAAATGGACAAATCCAACTGATACCATCAGCCCAACGACGCCGATCAGGATTAGCGATAGCAGACGATTGCGGTGCAGGAACACAAGACCGCAAGTGGCGGCCACCAGCATCAGCCAGCCTGCTACGGCTATGGTGTCGAACGGTGTCATCGGGTGTGTGGCGGGGCCGACCGTGCCGGTCATCCAAGCATGAAATCCAGCGGCCAGCACCGTTGTCGCCATGATCGCACCATAGCGTGAGAACTCGCCATCGTGCAACGGCTCGATGATGCCGCGTGCCGCCGCGACGGCCCAACTGTTGATGCGATCAAAGATCGCTTTGGCTTCGGGGCGGGGGGCGGCGTCCCACAGTCGCAGCGCAGGAGTAAACCGCGCCAGCACGAAAAGGCCGCCAACCAACGCGGCCATCGACATGTAGAGAGCCGGGACCAGCCCGTGCCAGATCTTGAAATACGCCTTTGGTACCGCGGCCGCGTCACCGAGGACGGCCGAGGTCACCAGTTTCACAAACGGCTCGGCCACGAACGGCGCGACGCCGATCACGACCACGGGGATCATCAGCAGGGCAGGGGGCAGCCACATGCCAGCGCCCGGATCATGCGGCGCGGCCGGATAATCATTCCGCTTGGGGCCGAGGAACACGTGCCCAATCAGGCGGAAGCAATAGGCGGCGGAAAAAAGCGAGCCTAAGACCGCAAGCACCGGCACCAGCCAGGGCGCGCCGAAGAGGGTGGTGTGATACGCCGCTTCCAGCATCATTTCCTTGCTTAGAAAACCGTTCAGCAGAGGTATGCCCGCCATCGATAAGGCGGCGAGCGTGGCGATCGCGAATGTAATAGGCATCAAGTGCCGCAATCCGCCAAGGCGGCGAATGTCGCGTGTACGCGTTTCGTGGTCGATGATGCCGGCCGACATGAAGAGCGCGGCCTTGAATGTGGCGTGGTTGAGGATGTGAAACATCGCCGCCATTGCGCCGAACGCCGTGCCGGTGCCCAGCAGCATTGTAATCAGGCCCAGGTGGCTGACGGTAGAGAAAGCCAGCAGCGCCTTGAGGTCATGCTTAAAGAGCGCGATGACCGCTCCCAGAACCATGGTAATCAGGCCCGCACCGGTGACGAGGACGAACCACTCCGGCGTGCCCGACAGCACCGGCCACATGCGCGCCATTAGGAAAATGCCAGCCTTTACCATCGTGGCCGAATGCAGATAGGCCGATACTGGCGTCGGCGCGGCCATCGCGTGCGGCAGCCAGAAGTGAAACGGGAACTGCGCCGATTTGGTAAAGCAGCCGAGCAGGATCAGGATCAGCGCAGGTACATAGAGCGGCGAGGCCTGTATCAGATCGCGGTTTTTCAGGATCACACTCAGGTCGTAGCTGCCGACGATCTGGCCTAGGATCAGCATGCCCGCGATCAACGCGAGGCCACCCATCCCGGTCACCGTCAGGGCCATACGCGCGCCTTGGCGCCCCGCGGGCAGATGTTTCCAATAGCCGATCAGCAGGAAGGACGACAGTGATGTCAATTCCCAAAAAGTTATCAAAAGCAGGATGTTATCTGATAGAACGATGCCGACCATCGCACCTTGGAACAGCAACAGATAGGTGAAAAATTCGCCCATGCTGTCGCCACGCGCAAGGTAGTAGCGCGCATAGGCGATGATGAGCAGGCCGATGCCTAGAATGAGGCATGCGAAGAAGAACCCTAGCGGATCCAGCATCAATGTCACGTTCAGCCCGATGGCTGGCAGCCAGTCAATACCTGCGGTGACAACGCGCCCGGCAAGCACCGCAGGCAAGTTGGTCAGAAGGCCGATCAACGCGGTCAGCGTGACAGTGAACGTGACCCCCGCACAGGCACTGCGGCCGGCGGAATTCATCAGAACGGGCAAAAGCGCCCCTAGAAAGGGCAGCAGGACGATGAGGAAGAGGGACACACGAACTCCTGATCTTTGGTCTTGGCCGGTCCGTGCATGAATGGGTCAGTTTTGCCTTGGCCTCAAGCAAAACCGACATGGATATGGGTAGGTTTAGGTCGAAAAACCTCTATCAGCGCTGCGAACGGGCGTTGCGCCCATCATGCCGCTGCTTAGCGCGCCTTTCTCGCATCTTTCAGGCTGGTGCTGACGGCAGCCAGCAGGTTGTTGCGCGAAATCGGCTTCATCAGGCGTGGGTCTCCGCCCGGCAGCGCGCCCTCATGCACCGTCGAATCGGGGGCATATCCTGACAGGAATATGAATGGCATCTGCGGCCTCAGTTTGCGGCAAGACTGCGCAAAGGCGGGGCCCTGAAGCCTGCCCGGCATTACGATGTCGGTAACAACCAGATCGAAATCCGGGTCCGCCTCGAATATCGCAAAGCCATCGTCGCCGGTCACGGCGGTGCGCACGTCATAGCCCGCGCCGTACAGTATCCGCTCCAGCACCAGCATGACTTCGGGGCGATCCTCGACCAGTAGCACTCGCGCCTTGGCGGCCTTGGGTACGGCCTCGGGTGCGGGCGCAGCGGCTGCTTGCGCGACCGGCTGCGTTACGGCACGAAAGTAGAGGCAAAAGCATGTGCCCTTGCCTGGCGCTGACCGCACGCGGATTGTGCCGCCTGACTGGCGCACGAACCCCTCGACCATCGACAGGCCCAGACCGCTGCCCTTGCCGACCGGCTTGGTCGTGAAGAACGGATCGTAGATCTGTTCGATCACCTCGGGCGCGATCCCGGTGCCGTCGTCGCTGACCTCGACCATGACATAGCGCCCGGTTGGCACAGGATCGTCGCGATCGTCGAAGGTGCCGCAGTTGATCTCTACGTTCTGCGTTTCTATCCGCAGCGTGCCACCGCTGGGCATCGCGTCGCGGGCATTCAGCACCAGATTGAGCAGCGCATTTTGTAACGCGTTGCCGTCGAGGCGCACCGCGTCGATACCTGGCGTTAGCACCGTGTCGATCTGTACGTTCGACTCGATGGCGCGGCGCATCCAGCGCTCGGTCTGACGCACAGTTTCGTTGATATCGACGACCTTGGGCGCAAGTCGTGCCTTGCGGGCATATGATAACATGCTGGCGGTCAGATCTGCGCCCTGCCTGACGGCATCGAGCGCGGTTTCGATCAGTGAGGCGGTTTCGGGGGCGACGCCCAGCTGGCCGATCTCCAGTTCGAGCAGTTCAAGATTGCCCATGATGACAGCCAACAGGTTGTTGAAATCATGGGCGACGCCGCCAGTTAGCTGTCCTACCGCCTCCATCTTTTGCGCCTGTCTCAGCTGCCGCTCGCGTGCGCGCTCGGCCGTGATGTCTTCAATTACCGCGACCACGTCGTCGCCATTGGTGGGGATGACGGCGTGCGCGATGGTGCGCCCATCTGCAAGGGTCTGAACCCAGTCCTGCGGTGCCAGCCGCGCCTGCACCAGCTGGGCGTCAATATTGCCCCTATCTGCGCCGCCTTGCGATGCCTCCAAGATATCCGCAAAGTACGCGCCGGGGCCAGGGCCCCGGTGCATTGCGGTTGCATCTGTGCATAGAGGCGGTTCCACATCACCAGCCTCAGGTCTGGATCATAAAAGGCGACGCCGACAGGCAACGCCTCGCTGCCCTCGACCAGGATCTCGTTGAGGCGCCTAAGAGAGCGCTCGCTCTCCTTGCGCTCGGTTATGTCAACATTGGTGCCCACCACCCGCGTCACCGTGCCGCCGCGCACCACCAGAAAGGCGCGCGTCAGGATATCCAGCCAATCGCCGTTCT
>Ga0307978_1000325_pt1 | contig 40302 bp, 8 predicted proteins | sample OrgLakmetage1056_FD_203151 | JGI IMG/M metagenome (GOLD analysis project Ga0307978, IMG submission 203151) | Saline water microbial communities from Organic Lake, Antarctica - #1056 | ecosystem: Environmental > Aquatic > Non-marine Saline and Alkaline > Saline | place: Antarctica: Organic Lake... | reverse complement strand
ACAATATGGAAGCGAAATGTGCTATCTGCAGGGATCTTCTGACGGGTGCGTCAGCGTGCACTCTGCCGTGCACTCACGTATTTCACAGCGCATGCGTGGCAGAGTTGCGGAAGTTTGGGGTCGAGCAAGCGTGCCCTTTGTGTCGCGCTTTCTTGCCTCCTGGGCCAGAAAAGCTCTTCGAGCAGGCCACCGTGCAATATATGTCCGTTTTCCAAATGGTGGAGCGAGGTCAAGCGTCTTGGTCTGCTCTTCCAGCTTCCGCGCAGCACGACTTGGACGCAGCAATTGAAGGTTGGCGAGCTGCGGCCAAAGAAGGGATTCTATCTGCGCAATTTAACCTGGGGCTGCTTCTTGTGCAAGGTCATGGCGTGGCAAGAAGTGACCAAGAGGCTGTATTATGGTTTCGACAGGCTGCAGACCAAGGGCTGACGCACGCTCAGAATATCTTAGGGGACATGTACGGGAAAGGCATGGGAGTTGCGCAAAGCGATACAGAGGCAGTGCTATGGAGGAGAAAGGCCGCTGACCAAGGTTTTCCGGAAGCACAATACAGTTTGGCTCTTCATTTCTCCAATGGTCGTGGCGTGGCCCAAAGCGACACAGAGGCGGTGCGATGGTTGACGAAGGCGGCCGACCAAGGGAACGACGAGGCACAGGCTTGGTTGGGGTCTCATCTCTCGAGTGGTCGCGGCGTGGCACAAAGCAACGTGGAGGCTGTCCGATGGTGGAAAAGGGCAGCTGACCAAGGGAATGCAGAGGCGCAGAACAATTTGGGGAATTCTTTTGAGATAGGCCGCGGCGTCGCGAAGAACTACGAGTCGGCGGCAAGATGTTACAAAAAGGTAGCCAATCAAGGGAATGCTTTGGCGCAGTGTACTTTAGGATACCTCTATGTAAAAGGCAATGGTGTGGAGCAAGATTATCTCAAGGCAGCACATTGGTGGCAAAAAGCAGCAGATCAAGAGGTCTCGGAGGCGGAAGTACATGGGAGTCCTATTAGCCGATGGCCTTGGTGTGCCACAAAATTATCAGGAGGCAGTGCGCCGCTTTCGAAGGGCAGCTGATCGAGGGAGTGCTGAGGGGCAGTTTAGCCTAGGATTGTTTTACCAAAGTGGATTTGGTGTGGCGCAGAGTTATGTCGAGGCAGCGCGATGGTACAGAAAGGCAGCTGAACAAGGGGTAGCAGCGGCACAGTGCAACTTGGGGATCATGTTCGAGTCTGGTGATGGTGTGGCGCACAATGATGTTGAGGCAGTCCGGTGGTATAAAGCGGCGGCTACGCAAGGGATGGCAGACGCTCAACGCAATCTAGGGACCATGATTGAGAGAGGTCTAGGTGTGGCACAGAGTTACGCGGAAGCAGCGCGATGGTACAAAATGGCGGCTGAGAAAGGAAACCCAAAGGCACAGATGAATTTAGGGAAACTCTTTGAAGATGGCCGCGGTGTAGTGCAAAGCGATAAGGAGGCCGCATGGTGGTACGAAAAGGCCAAGTGCCGAGGATTAAGTTTTTAAACTCGATTTGCCGGAATACAGTTGAGCTCAGCGGGTAATGCATACGCACAGAAAGTGCATGCAAGTCCAACAAGCCAACAGAGATAATTCCTGTCGCCCAGCCAGCAGCCTTGCTGTATGCATTTAGTATAACAGTAGGTTACGCATTACGTAACAGTTTCTAGTTGCTTGTTGGCTGGTGGTAGCTATCAAATCGGCAAGGTTACCTGGTACCCGGTATTGGCATGTCTAATGTCTATTGAGACCGGCATCTGAAGCACTTCGGCCTCATGGACGACGGCGGAAAAGCGATCACCTTTTCGGAATGGGCAACCCTGGCGCAGGACCGCGCTGGCTGGCTGAAGCACGTCACGAAAGTGCCTTTTGATATAGGCAAATCGCAGCTAAGGCCACCCCGGTGCGACACTAGGGTTACGCCTGAGGAGAAGCGGAGGTCTTTGGCTCAGCGCGCCCAAGAGACGGAGCAACGGCGCGCCCTCTTCAACGCAGAAGCAGACGCGGGAGGGACTTAAGGCTGGCCCCACATATATTTCATGAAAAGTTTCCAATTTAGAGGGGGGTGGGAGTAATATGCTTCCTGCCCTCTACACACTTCCTATTTAAGATTTTGACTTGCGCGCAACGCACGCGCGTACACTTCTGCCCGCAACATTGTCTTCTGTGTCATTTTGGTTTGTATTAGTTCGAGTTCGAGTTCGATTGAGACCGATGTCGGCTAGTTGCTAGTTGCGGGTTTTGAGTTCATAATCATTAGCATTCGCATATGCAGTTACTGCGTACGAATATACTCTTTTCACATCACACCCTACATTTGAATTAGAACCTTCTTAGGAATCGTATCAATATCTTTGAATCCTCACTCCTCACCTGAAGGAATTAGGAATTAGATGAGCTTATGGATTATGGTTATGGGCGTGGGAATTGATTCTTTCTTTCTCTTTTTGGGCCCATCAAACAAGAATCACAGTTCTCTTGGGTTTCTCGGGCATCTCTCTTTTCATTTATGAATCGGCTCCTATTCCTTTCGGAAAGATTTGTAGCATTTTTGGGCTTCAAACATCGGCCTCCTCGTCTGACGAAGAATCATCTTCGTCCTCAGGGACTGAAGAAACCGGTACAACCGGTGCAGCTGCCTGTGCTGGGGCTGCATCGCTGCTAGCGGGGCCCAGATCGCGACCCGAATTGGACCGCTTCAGGCCGAAGGATGCAGCCATGCCACTCATGCCGCTCGCCATGCCACTCATCAAGTTGCGGCTGCGGCTGCTCGAACGATCCTCGCGTGCACCCGCAGACGCCTCGGATGAGCTGGGTTCAAGCACCTTGAGTGCTACGATGGTGTCAGCTGCAGCTGGCGCCGACATCGAGCCGAGGATCCGCTGCCGCTGCTCCAGGTTTACCCCCACGAGAGCTCCTGCGCGCCGCTCCGACGTCAGTGGACCTAAGAGGGCCGCTGCGGCTTGTGCAGGCAAGGTGCTCAGCACCAGCGCCTGTTGCGCAGGGCCCATGATCTTGAGGGTCTCTGCCGTCGCAGCCTCTGCCTCCGACATGCCGCTGCTTGAAGCCACCGACGATCCGTGGGTCTGAATGGCTGTGTGCGCGAGGCGCAAGGTGTCAGACGTGAAGGTTGCCATGATGGTCTCCTGTGCAGCTGGAGGCATGTTCAGAAGGGTGGCGGCTTGGTCACGAGGGGCGAGCGATGCCACCAGCCCTGCCGCATGCTTCGGCTCGAGAGCTGCGCACAGCTCCGCCTTTTGAGCAGGCAGCAAGCACGCTACCGCAGCGGCCTGCGCTTGAGGTCGCATCGCCTGAAGCACCGTCCAGGCTGCCTCGAGCTGCAGGGACGCCAGCACGGCTGCTGCCACAATGGGAGGCCTGGCAAGCATGCTGCGGGCGAGAGCAGAAGCCGAGGGTACCTTGGCGCCGGAACTGCTGGCACCCACCGCTCCACGGCTGAGCCGCTCGCAGAGCAAACTGCCGAGTTGCGCCACCATGGTGCGTCGGAACACCACAGGCAGCATCGCCAGCACGCGCGCCTGCACTTCAGAACCTGCTTGCGCGTCGATGGCATCGAGCACGTTGCACACGTCGCGAGCATCCATCAAGCTCAGAGTGGTGCCAACGGCGAGGGGAGGCAAGGAACCACCGCACACTAACTCAGCTACATCGTGAGGCTTCATGGTCTCCCACTGAGACGCTTGTGCCTTAGCAGCCGCGATCGCTCGCAGAGTAGCTTCGCGTTCATTGGCTGCGAGCCGCCGAGCTGTTGCCTCCAACTCAATCACGCGCGTGTCCGACTGTTGGCCAAGCCCCGCTGCCTCTTGCCGCAATTGCTGTGCCAACTGACCTTCCGCTGTGCTGCCTGCCAGAGCTCCCGTGGACAAGTGCGCCAAGATTGCGTCCCTCTCGGAGCGCGCGAGTGGCAACAACATGCAGGCGCGACCCTGCGCAGGCAGTAGCTTGATGCACGATGCCGCCACCTCTGGTGCCAAGAGTCGAAGCACCGCCGCAGCATCATCCGGCGTAGCCTCCTTCATCAAACGCGCCATTACTTTGCCGCGCTGTTCGGCGCCCATCCGGCTGAACACATCCGAGGCCGCTGATTGGTCGAGGCCAGCCAGGGTAGGGGCCAGCGCGCCGCCTGGCAGTTTCACCACCACGTCGAGTCGATCAGGCGGCGGGAGTGCTGCCAATGCAGGAGCGTGACGACTGCCAAGAGCGGCGCAGGTGTCGCGCCTCTCCAGTGGCGGCATGGCGTTGAGAAGCACGGCTCGCTCGGAAGTGGCGCTCAAGCTCATCAGCAAATCTGCGCGGTCTTCGCTGGTTAAGCGTTGCAAGAATGCATGCCGACCGCCGTCATCGTTGAAGACTCCAGAGGCTGCAACCGCGGCGGCGCTGCTGCTGCTCGACATGCCGTGCAGCTGAGCAGCTTGTTCCGGAGGGCTCAACCGCCAGAGTGCATCCACGCCAGCGGCTGCCCGCTTATAAGCAGGGGCTACTACACCTTGCTGATCAGGGGGCATAACGTCAACCACCGCTGCTGCTTCGTGAGGATGCATGGCCGCCAGCACTGCTGCTTGCGTCTCGACCTTGGCCAACTTGTTCAAGCACGCCGCAGCATCTACTGGCTGCATTGTGGCAAGAATGTCTCCCGCAGAGGAGGGCGGCAGCTTCCGGAGCAGAGAAGTGCGAAGCTTCCAGTCATCGAGAGACACGAGCAGCTCCGCCGCCGCTGCCGCACCCGACGGAGCACCCGCGAGTAAAGGATCGCGGCCCGTAGCGGCGGCTGCCGCTGCGGCGGCTGCATTCACATGGTGGTCTTCGCGAGCGAGGGCCGCCAGAGCTGCGGCTCCGTGATCGGGGGTCAGGCTGAAGAGCGCAGCTACACGAGCAGGGGTAGGCTTCCCGCCACCGCTGCCCAGCACCTTGCGTAAATACCTACGGTCGAGCGCGCGCCGCGCCGCGAGAGCTGCGTGCACGTCCATACGGCTCAGAGTGGCATTTCGTTCTTTGTCTGTGGGGAGTTCGTCTAAGCAAGCTGCGCATTCGTCTGAACTCAGGTGGTCGAGTGCCCTGGTGCCGTCGGCAGCGGACATGCGCTTGAGGGCTACAATCGCCAGGGACGGCTTCCCTTCCTTGAGGCGATCTTGAAGCTGAGCCGCCAATGCGCCGTTGAGCTCCGACGCTACGAGGGTCGCCATGTCAGGATCAACGAGCGAGAGGACCGACGCACGGGTGGGCTCACCGCCTGGCAGTTCCACGACAATGGCCGCAATCTCAGCTGCGGTGCGGCGCCGCAACAAGTCCCTCTGATCTTCAGGCTGCACCATGGTCAGCACCTCGGCCACATCCTCGGTGGGCAGCGCAAATGTCACCAAATGACGCTCCGCACGAGACATGTCCGACCGCAGGGCTTTGCGCCGCTTGGCCTTGGAGAGGGCGAGAAACAGCTCAGCTCGGGCTTTTGCGTAGGCCAAAATCCACGACGCTACATCATGCACCGGCAGCACGCCGCCGTTCTCAGAATTGCGAATCGTGTCCTGCAACTTCTCCACCAGCCCCGTCTCATCCTTGACCGTCTTGCTTCCGTACGCCGTGACACCGCAAGCACTCAAGAGCAAGCGGGTATCAGGTGCCGACAGGGTTCCTCCCGCCCCACTCTGGAAGTCGTACAAGGCCTGGCCCAAGGTTGGGGACTCGCCTAAACGAGTGGTCGCAAAAAGGCTGGACGCTAGTAAGCGCTTCGCCGCCTCTTGGTCTACCTGACGACCTGCCCACGCACGGGCCTCGGCGACCGCGATGCTCTTGCCAGCAGCAGGGTTCGAGGTCATCGACATCTGCGCCGCTGCGAGTGCGCCATCTTCGCCGAGGTCGCCTTCGCCGGCGTAGCCCTCGCCGCGCTTGTGCAAACCTTTCTGACGGAACAAGGCACCTCCTGACACGATCGACAGACGAGCTTGCCCCGCGCCTGCTCCAGACACCCTTCCTTCTTGGCCAGGCAGCGCAGGAGGTTGGTAAGGCTCCGGCGGTCCCGCATTCACCAGCGCCAAGAGAGCGTCGTACTCTTCGAAGAACATGCGATCAATGCGGCTTCGCAGCGCGCTCACACGCGATCCCGCCGGCATTTTATCCGCCGAATCCAGCCCCGAAGCCCAGATGGTAGGGGCCACCACCAGCGGTTGCGCTTCACCTCGCTTCAAGCCGCCTCGCCTGCGGTCCTTGTTCGCATCTGCGCGAGCTCGATCGGCGAGGGCCCAGTGTGCGAGTTTCTGGCACCAGGCCTGAGCGTCGGCTTGCGTAGCGCAGCAAATGAGTGCATGCCCCATCATGGCCTGGGACCCAGGGGCCACTGCGACGGGCTCTCGGAGCTTGAGCGCTACCCCCCACTGCTCACCCGGGGGACCATGCTTGTCAAACACCGCCTGCAAAAGCTCGACGGTTGAAATGTCCCAGGCCCCCTCCGGCTTGGCGGCTAAAGCACCGCCTGGTACAGGTTTGTGGTACTGCAGCCAACGCCCGCGCAAGCTCAAGTACCGCCGGCTCGAGCCTTCTGCCTTGCCTCCGACAAAGGAGCTGCTGGTATCCATGGCGCCGTTCAACAGGAGGGCTTCGGGCTGGGTGGGGTTTAGGCTCAAGCGCGCTACCCATCCTTCGTGGTCTGGGGGGTCAACCTTGTCAGAATCGCGCACCAAATGCAGCGTCAGAGGCCAGGCACATTCGCGCACCGCTTTGGCAAAGTCGTTGAAGGTGGTGTTCTCAGGCAAGGGCTCGCCGTTCAGGCCCACAATGGCATCGCCAATGCGGATCCGGCCTGACTCTTCCGCTGGCCCAGCGCGCCCTGCCTCATCCTTGGCAGTGAACCCAGCCACCACGATAAAGTGCCCTTTTACCTTGGGTTGTTGGCCCGTCTTAGCCACACCCTTCACCACCAAGTGCAAAGGTGCTTTCTTTTCAAAGGTCACCGACTGCGTGACCCACATTGGGGCTCCGAAATCACGCGCGGTCTTGCCCTTGGCACTGCCACTCTTGAGCGCTTCCAAGTAGCTCGCCGCGGCCGCTTCGGCAGCATTTGCATCTTCCGGTGCCCTGGTGATCGATGCCAGGCCTGTGAGTTTGGCTGCTAGGCTTGGTGACGCCGCGTAACTGCCTCCTTGCATGCTGCGAGCTGCTTTGTCATCCAGTGAAGCTTCGCCAGCGTCCTCATCGCCATCGGCCAGCTGTGCGCGGCCAGAGTCTACCAGGGAGGAAGAAGGCGACTGGTCTGCAGACCCCGCCAGCTGCCCCGCGTCTTCCACCTCGAAGGTGAAGCCCCCAGACTTAGGCAAGCCCGAGAGATCCAACGGTAAAGAGGTCGCAGACTTGGGCTGCAGTAGGAGCGCAGGCAGATCCATGGTCTCCTCGTCATCATCGCCCTGGCCTTCGGTGACCATCGTCACTCCAGCCAGCAGACCGCCGCCGTGCTTTCCTGCGAGAGACTGAGGCGTCGCACGCTGGAGAGCGGGCAAGCGGGCAGCGGCCTCTAAGGTCTCGCCCCACACGTGCATCTCCGCCGCGCCGGCTAACTGAATCCTCAGGTTCGTTTTCATGGGCCCGCCGTTCACATGTAGGCTCAAGTCGACGCACCATTTGGCGCCCACCCCACTCGGGGGTTTCTCGCACACGCGTCGCACCACTCCGACGTCCCTCAGATGCCAGCACCGCTCGGGCCGCTGCTCCATGCCACCGCCAGAGACGGGCCGCGATAAGAGGAGTTCACCGGTGCCGGGCCGGAGCTCGAGGTAGGCGCGGTAGGTGTCGGGGCCAGGCTTCTGGTTCTGCCATTTGAGGCGCACTTCGTCCTTGGCCGAGCACAGGGGGCGGTTATCCTCACGCACAGCCACGCACCAACCTTCGATCAGGCTGGGCTCCTTCTCAGGGTCCCGCAACAAGTGCAGAGTGAGAGGCCACTCGGCCATCGCAATGGACTTGAGGCATTCGTTGAAGGTTTTATCAAGGAAAGAAGTGCGGTTAACGCCTGCAATCACGTCACACGGTTTAATCGCGCCGCTCTCTTCCGCAAGACTCATGCTGCCATCTTGACCTCGCTCGAAGCCTGTGACCGTGAGCCAATGGTGTGTGATTTCACCCAATTCATTGGCTGCCGCGGTGCCCTTCACTACGAGCCCCAGAGGGAGCTTTCGGGTGAAGGTGTGGCTGTGGCGCATCCAGGTCGAAGGGGCAGCGCCTAGCGCAGCAGCCGCCATCTCGAGACGAAGTTTGCTCCGTCGCCGCTCCAAGAGCTGCATGGTGGCGGGGGATTTCACGACACCTGCTTTCTTCGCGCTGTTGTACATTTGCATCACCAGCAGAGACGGAATCACGGAGTCCACACCGCTGATCGGGCGCGCGGCGAGTGTGGCAGAAGCCGCCTTGGCCGCGGTCTTGTTCTTTTGCTTCAAGCTCGACAAGGCATCTTCCTTCGCTTCCTTGGCCGCAATTTCAGCCAGCAAGTCCTCTTCATCCCGCAGAGTGCCGGCTGCTTGCACCATATCCTTGTCGTCGGGTCCGAAAGGGGGCTCCCACTGCGTCTTGCCCGACCGAGCGTTGTAATAGAAAACCTGCCCTGGTCGGGTACGGCTCGCCATTCTCACCCAATCCTGGCGATCGGCAGAACCACCGAACAAGTTGCCTTGCGCAGCTGCCAGCGCCGCCGCCTTCTTGTCGTCTTCGGTCTTGGCGGCCGCTACGGCCTCTGCATCTACCCCTCCTCCGAAGAACCGGTTGATCGCAGAGCCGAATTCGGCGGCGGCGTTGCCCCCTAATTTGAGGGCTTGGTCGCCGTCGTCACCGCCTAATGTAGTACCACCAGAAGTATCGGAGGCATCGTCGATGGCGCGCTCTGTGTCACCCAGCAACCTCAGGCCGTCGCTGTGCGCAGGCTGCATCTCCAGGAGAGCGTGAAAGGCGGCACGCGCCTCATGTAAGGAGCCCACTTTACGGAGGGCACCAGCGAGCTCGAACCACGCGTCCAAATGCCGAGGGTTCTGAGACACGCACCACCGAAGCGCCTGCGCTGCAAACGGGAACAACCGCTGCTTGGCGAAGGCCACACCCAGAGCATGGTTGACCGAGGCCTCTGTGCCGCCACCCAGCTCCACCGCTGTCTTGAGCGCAATGGCGCCATCTTCAGCATAACCCTCGTCGAGAAGTGCGAGGCCGAGGCCCACGTAAGCGTTAGGGTCATCGGGCGTGATCTCTACTGCTGTGCGGTGAGCCGTGACTGCTTTGCGTGTTTTGCCTCGTGCCTGCATCGCTCGTCCCATCTGGTAGTAGGCCTCACCCAGCTTCGGCTGCAGACGGATCGCCGACCGAAGCGCCTCCACCGAGGCCTTGGAGTCGCCGCGATCCAACAAGGCAGCAGCCAAGTGTGTCAACAGCACGGCCGTGGAGACCGTGCGTTCGCTGACGTCGGCATCCCGCTGTGTGGAAACCGCATGTGGCCTGGTGGACGCTTCATCGACGCCTCCAGCCATCGATCGCCGCATGTCCTCGGCCTCGCGCGCCCTCGCGACTTGCGAGTCCACGTCAGGGCCTTCCAGAGCGAGGGCATCCAAAAAGGCGTCCCGAGCGTCGTCCACACGGTCGCAGCGCAGCAGAGCGAGGCCGAGGCCGTCCAACACTTCCACGCAATCGGGCTTGAGCTTGAGGGCGGCTTGGTACTCCTGCACGGCTTCTTCCATGCGGCTGCGCACCGACCGCCGGTCCCGACGCTCCTTGGCGGCACTGCTGCTCTTGCTGTTTTTCTTGCCTGCGGCTTTACCACCACCACGGGCGTCCTTGGATTGCAGGCCAGCCGAGAAGCGACCAGGGTTAGCGCCCATAGGCTGAGACGCGCCGTCACGCAAGGTATCTGCCAGGTAATGGTGGGCGTCGGCGTGACGAGAATCCACTTTGAGGGCCGCCCTGTAGCATTGCTCGGCTTCCAGGAATCGCCCGCCGCGCCAATGAGTCAAGCCACGGCCTAGCTGGGCCTCCACGCAGGAGTCGCCCCATGGATCGAGCGCAATCGCGGACTCGTAGCACTGCAGTGCTTCATCCAAATAGCCCCGCGCAGCTAGCACATCGCCGAGGTTGCTGAGCACCGAAGGATCGCGGCTCTGAGTGGCAGCCTTGGCCTGCTGGTAGAACTGCGTGGCGCTGCTCAAACTGCCCAGAGTCTCAAACGTGAGGGCAAGCCCCACCAGTGCCTCGGGCGACATTTGATCCGCGGCCAAAGCAGCTTGGAAGGTCGAGACAGCATCGTCGAGATGGCCCTCTTTGCGCAGCACGCTCCCTAGTTCGCACAGTGCCAAGCTGCAGTTCGGGTCGTAGTCGAGAGCCGCCCGCAGCGATTGCTTAGCTTTCGCGAGTCGAGTCTGAGACGCATAGACTCTGCCCAGTTGAGCGTGAATGATTGCGTTCCTAGGCTCAACTTCCAGGGCATTCAGCAAGCTTGACACGCTTTCGCCCTTGGCCCCATCTGCGAATTGAAAAGCAGCGCGCTTCAACACGTATTTAACGTTGTTCGGGGTGAAGGTCACGGCGGACTCAAACGCGGCTGCAGCTTGCGAGTGGCACTCATCTGCGCCTTGCAGTTCAGGCGTGGTTGGAGGAGGCGGCCCTGCGGTCTTGTTGGCTGCGATTGCTTTCCCCCTCAGGGTGGCTTCCCGCAACAGTAAGACTTGCCCCAAGTAGTAAGCAATGGCGGCGTCCGTGTCGGTGGGGCGAGGATCAGTCCCGAAGGCTTGACCGCCCGTGGCGTAGCTCGCACCCTTGGAGGACACCGCGGTGCGCTGAGCGAGCTCCAGCAGGCTCCGAGCTTCGTGAAGGGCCTTGCGCGCTGGCGGCTCACTCAAGAGCAACGCGAGGTCGGGGTGAGGCACCGAGAGCGCCACCTTCTTCAACTTGCACGTGGTCACTGCGTTGCCAGCGGGGTCACCGCCGAGCTTGGCCTCGTACAGAATGCGCGCCCGCTGGAGCATGAACTCCCGCGGCACATGTCCCGACGGGATGCGCTTCACCGCATCTTCGAGCAGTTGCAGAGATTCGGTGCCGGCGGGACCCAGGTCCAAATTCTCCAGCTTCGCGTCGTGCAACACCACAGCCAGGTGCAGCATCGCAGCCGTGGAATCAGGATCTTGGCTCAGGGCTTGGCGGTAAGCCTCAGCCGCCCTTGCGTGGAAGCCCTCCGCAGCCAACACCTGACCGAGCTCCAAGTGACGGCTTGGGTCAGCATCTGCGGCGCGCTGTAGCGCATCGATGGCCTCTTCGCCTCGGCCTTGAATCTGATGCACGCGCCCAATGAACACGTTTGAATCAGGATCGGTAGAGTCAATGCGTAGCACTTCCAAGTGGTATGCGGTGGCTTCCTCGAGCCTCTTGGCCTTGTCCGTGGTGTCGATCAGCAGGCTTGCCTCGATTGCAGCCGCGGATTCCGGCGAATCAAACTTGTCTAGAGCTTGACCGTGGCCCGCATCTGCCTCTGCCACCGCTACCGTAGGCTTGGTTGGCTTGGAAATCGCCGAGGTGGCTAGCTTCGCCAACTGGCGGAACACTTCCAAGCGCTTCTGTTTGGCGTCGGACCGCTCGGCCAATGCAGGCGTAAGGCACTTCTTGAGAGTAGCCAGGGCTTCGTCAGGTCGTCCCGCGCGGCCCTGTACTTCCGCTAGCCGCTCGTTGCACTCCACCGCATGCCCGCCCCACAGTTCAGCGGCGCGCAATAAGGCGGCTTCGCATTCGCGCAGCCTCGCTCGAGCTTTGCCCCGCGCGGTGGCGAAGGCGGCAAGATCATCAGCTCGGGCTTTACGGGCAGACTCACCCGCTTTCCTCTGTGCTTTCAAGCCGGCTGACGCGATCTCATCGTCGCCGTACACCTCTTCACCCAGAACAATGGCCTCTTCTTCGTCCGAGGCTTCGTCGTTGCTACCGTCACTGACAGGCTCGTCCGACTCGATGCCTCCGTCGCTCTCGACGTCCGAACCAGCGTTGGACTGCATCTGATCCTCACCGTCGCGGCCTCGGCTCAACCGGTCAAAAATGCCACTGCCCCGGCCTGCCGCAGCTTCCTTGCTCTTGAGAGCTCGGTGCCGCACCCGCAGTGCAGCCCTTGCCTTGTTGCGGGCCCTCTTGCCTGCGCGCCGCATTGCTTCCCCTTCTTCCGACGCCATCTGAGCGGCGTTGTCGGCCGCCACAGTCGCGGCTTGATCCGCTGCCACATGCGCTGCGAACAACACTTGACCAAGGGAAAAGTACACTTCAGGGCGATCGCGGCACAGATCAGCAGCCTTGCGAGTGCACTCAAGCGCCTCCGTAAGCTCGCCCGAGGCCAAATGCATGTCTCCCATCCCCAGCCAGGCACGCGCGTGGCTAGGCCGGTCGCGCACCACCGACTGGAAGCTCACAAAGGCCGCATCGAAACGCATGGCTCGCTGGTGGTGTGCTCCAATGTGGTATTGCAGCTCCGCACTCGACGGATCGTTGCGCAAAGCAGCTTGCAACATTTTCTCCACTTCCGCGGATCGGCCACTTTCTTCGTACGCGCGCGCGAGGGTCCCTGCGTAGTCTGCATGTGGAGGCAGCGCGTTCTCATCCCGCACGGTGATCGCTGAATTGAGAGCGCCCACCGCCTCCGAAGCTCGTCCTGAGCTCAGCAAGGCTTCACCTACCGCAAAATGGCAAGCTGCATGCTTCGGGAATCGATCCAACAGCCGGCGATACGATGCCAATTCCTCCAATTTGCGGCCGTCACGCTTCCCATGTGAAGCAGCCAATCGCAAAAGCACGTCGGGGTTTTCGGGCCGGAGTTTGGCGGCCATGGAGTGGGCTTCCCGAGCCTGCACCAATAGGCCGAGCCGGTCCAGCAAAACACCGAGCCGCTCGAAGCCGTCGGCATCCCGCGGGTTGAGTTCCACGGCACGGGAATAAGCATCCACCGCTCCGTCGAGGTCGTTGGTGAGCTCGAGCACGAGACCAATGCCCAGCTGCGCGCGGGCTTCGAGGCGAGGGTCGAGCTTGAGCGCAGACCGGAACACTTCGAGGGCCCCCGCGAGCTGCGACGAACTTTCCTTGGCGCCGTCCGCGTAGCTGGTGAGCACTGTGGTGCCAGCCAGTAAGCCTAAACTGCGCACCAAAGACGAGAGACCATCGCCGCTGCCGCCGGCACCACTGGCAGAGCCGCTACGAGACTGCTCCTGAGACGCTGCGTAAGCGGCTGCACCGTCGTCATTAGCAGCGGTGCCGAGGGCTGCAGCGGCCGCCGTGAGCTGCGCGTCTTGGGTCTCATCATTGGCGCCACTGCGCCGCAGGGATACCTTCGTGGAACCTGGTTGCTGGCTCGCTGAATTGGCGCCTGCGTTCACTGACCGCCCTTCACCAGTGGCAAATGCTTCCGCCGTAGTTTCGGGCGCTAGCGCAGCGTTAGGGTCGTGCGAACTGCGAGGATAAACCACCCCAATCCGTTGAATGAGGGTATCGCGCACCATGGCACCACCTAACCGAAGGTAGAAGCGAGGACCGGGTTTGCTCGACCGTAAAATCGTACGATAGGCGACCGTAGCAGCCGAATAGTCTCCACTGCGCTCCGCCATGACCCCCGCATGCAAATGAGCAGCGGTGGAGTCGGGGTCCAGTTTCAGCGCACGGTCAAGGGCATCCTTGGCAGCCTCCAGATCACCGGGGCCGTTGCGGGCATCGAGGGCTAGGGACAGGGAATAGTGCACGGATGGGTCGGATGGATCTACGGTGGCGGCACGGGTGTAAGTGCGCACCGCTTGATCGAACTTCTGGTCGGCCAATAACACCGAGCCGAGGTTCACCAGTGGGTCCGTGTCGAAGGGGGCGAGTTTGGAAGCAAGTTCATAGGCCGCCGTAGCACCCTGGCGGTCGCCCTGTTGCTCTAGGACAACACCCAGGTTGTAAGAGGCTCCGTGCGCCACGTCGGATGCCATCAAAGGCAAAGGAGCACCGTGCTCCGAAGTAGATGATGACGACGTTGAAGAAGAACCTTCGGCTTGTCCCAGGCACTTGCGGAACGCGGCGATCGCTTCTTCCGCTCGCCCGACGTCGAACAACGAATTGCCCATGTGGTACAAGCACTCGGCGTGGCTAGGCTCTTGCGTGAGTGCAGTCGTGAACAAACGAATCGCTTCTCCGTGCTTGCCATCTGCCGCCGCCACGACACCCGCGAAAGCAAGGGCATCGGGATGACGAGGTTGAGACGCCAGCACCGCCTGCACTTTTTCCATGGCCAGACCCTTCATCCCCTGGTGACGCCGCACCCGCGCCAGCCCCACCACTGCGTCCCATAGCTCAGGCTGCAGCTCTACTGCACGACCGAAAGCGGCCGAGGCATCGGCCCACAGGCCCGGCTCGTCTACTTCCCGACGGTTCACACGGCCCGAGGCTGCACGCTTGGCCAAAGCCTCCGCGGCACCTCCCAGTGCACACCAGAAGCGAGCCGTGTCCGGCTCCACACCGCAGGCCGCGCGCAAAGAGGCCACGGCCGCTGGGAGATCGACACCCTTCTTGCGGTGCACCATCCCAAGACCAAAGGACGCGTGCGCAGTCTCCATTGGACCACTAGCGACAGAGGCCACGGCGCTGTAGGCTGCTTCAGCCCTGTCGAGAGCGCCATGCGTAGTCAAGGCATCGGCCAAGCACAACTGCGCGTCAATCCGGCTCGGTGAATTCTGTGGCAGCAGCACCACTGCCCGATCGTAGTTTTCGACGGCTTCGGCAGTCCTCTGCTGTGCTTCTAGGGCCACGCCTAGCGCCAAGTGCGCCTCAGCGTAGCCTCCACCCCCTTGAGGGTTTTTGCCGTGCTGCACTGCCAACCGCTGCGCCTCCACTGCCTCCGCAAACTTGCCCTGGTACTCGAGCACATTGCCCATCAGATGGTAGGCCCTCGCATAAGTGGTGTCCTGGTCCACTGCGGCCCGGAACAAAGCCACTGCTGCTTCACCGTTTTCTTCGTAGGCGCTGGTGCCATCGTCGTCTTCTTCCACGTTGAGCAAGCGTTCAGCTTCGTCGCAAAGTTTGCTGGCGAGAGCGCCATTCGCAGCGAGAAGCACGGCCTGGGCATCCAAGTGAAGAGGATCAATCGACAGGCACTCATTCGCGCAATCCAGCGCACCGTCATGGTCGCCCATAGCTCCCCGGATCGCGCCAATGCGGGCAATAGCATCGATGTGGGTCTTGTCTGCGATGCGGGCGCGTTCGAAGGCAGTGAGAGCGCGAGCGCGGTCGCCGAGCTTCTCACACGCTTCACCCAGATAGAATAGCACATCGGCACTCTCATCCAAACCATACTCGGTGCGAAGCTCAGAGGCCTTGGTGAAGGCTCGGTAGGCTGCTTCCCAGGTGATATCAATGGAGGCGGTTTCAAAGGCGCTGTCTTCGTTTAAGTTGCTGGCACTGCCCAGAGGAGCCGCACGACTGGCGCCGAAGCTAGGGCCGCCCTGATTGGTCGGTTTGGACTGACGCGCTGCCAGGCTAGACGTGGAAGCAGTCGCTAGAGTGCCGGCGTTCGAGCCATTGCCACCTTGGTCGTTGTTGTCACCCTCCATCGCCATACGCTGCTCGTCACGAGCGAGCAGGGCACGGTAATAGGAGACGCCTAGCTTGAGGTACAGGCTTGACAGGTCCACCTTGGCGACGGCACTGCGGCCGGACTCATCAAGCGACTCGGGCGCATGCGTCATGCGTTCACCAGTGCCCGCGCTGCCGTCAAGATCGGCCAGTACAGGGACAGTATCTCCGCCAGACTCCTGCTGAGAGGCCGCTGCCGCCGCTCCCTGCGCCAGCCACCACTCTTCGACATCCCGCAGCCGCACCCGCTGCACCGTGCTCTTATCTCGCTTCTTGCCGAGCAGCATGGAGCCGCGCTTCTCAGCTTTGCCCTTCGACGCGACTTGATCTCGCAGGGCTTTGGCAGCAGAAGAGGAGCTCGGCAAGCCTAGAGCGTCAATCAAGAGCACCACATCGGCGGCGTCCATAATGCCCGAATTGTCCTTCTCGAACCGAGCAAACGCGATTTGGAGCTGCGAAACGGCCCGAGCTCGCGCCGCCGCCGCCTTCCGGGCCTCGACGTTGGTCGCCATGCTTTCCTCAGTATTGCCTTCATTGCCTCCACGAACCACACCCTGTGCCGAGTGCAGAGCCTCGAGGTCAGGTGCCACGATGAATTTGCGGCGAGTGTCGATCACAGTGGCTACCGCTCGTAGGTACGCTTGTGCAGCGGTGGGGTGTGCTTCCAAACCATCCGCAGCGTCACCCGACACCACTAGAGCCTCAAATCGCTTGGGAGCTAGCGCACACGCCGCGCGGCCGCACTCGAGGGCCTCGGTCACACGCCCCACTTTCACCAGAGTCGCGCCATACTGCACCCGTAAATCGTAATCGTCAGGCACCAGCCGGCATGCTTGCTCGAGGGCCGTTACAATGTCCTCCGGTTCGGTGGACAGTCTTCCCAGGGCGCGGTATGCCTCCACTAAGGTTGGGTCGAACTTCACAGCTCTTTCCATACAAGCGATGGCTTCGGGAACAAGGCCATTCCGCTCGAGCGCAAGGCCCATCCGCATGTAGCCCGGGCCGTGACCAGGGCGGTGCTTCAAGCTCGAGGCATACAGGCGCACCGTAGCGTCGGCACCGCTGCCCGTCCTCGCAGCCTCGTCGTCAGTGGCGTTGGCGCGAAGGTAGAGCGCTTCGGCGAGGCCATTCTGGGCCCCTACTGAAGTGGGGTCGTGCGACAACGCAGCTTCGAAGAGTTTCTCCACTTCCGAAGGTGAATACAGAGACGACAGTGCTTGGTCCTTGGAGGCTTCAGCAACCGCTTCACCCTTGGTGACGTAGCACGCCGCGAGAGCTGGCTTGATGGTGGCTTCAAGCTCTTCCTCTTCAGGATTCTTGTCGGAGGCCTTCAATAAGCCCAGCGCCGTCAAGAAGGCCGTGATGGCTTCGTCCGTCTGTCCGCGGGTGGCCAGCACCTTGGCCGTGGAAACATGTGCGTGAGGCTTCGTCGCATCAATCGCCGATGCCCGCTGAACCAAGGCCAGAGCGGCATCGGGCTTTCGCTCGAACTCCAACTTCACGGTGGACAGAGCAATGTACGCCTCGTACGAGCTGTTCGGCTTGAGGGCGATGCACTGCGCTAAGCAGGAAGACGCTTCGATCCAGAGCTCCTGTCGTTCCTCCTGGGTGAGTGGCACCACAGCTGGTTGAGGTTTCGCCTTGTTGGCCCGGTCCTTCTTCGCAGCAGAAGAGGTTTGAATGGGTGTGGGTGCCTTGCGCTGAGCATCTAATTCCAAACGGCGCACGCATGAGATCCCGTAGGCCGCCAAGAAAGCGGCGTCTCCCTGGTGGGCCTTGAGCACATTCGCGCGGCGGAAGGTGGCAATGGCCTTCTCGTAGTCTTGAAGCGAGGCCAGGCACAGGGCAGCGCCATACAAAGCAGGGCCATGGTAAGCGTCTAACTCCAGAGCCTTGGCATAGGCCGCAGCGGCCTTGGTGCGTGCGTGCATTTGCGCGAGGGTGGGCGGCTGGTACTCGATGACCTCTTCCTCCACCACTTCGGATGCCAATGCTGCATCAGCGGCTGCCAGGCCCTTCTTGCTCTTGCGCGAGGTCGCTGCCGACACAGGAGGTGGCGCTTTGGCTGAGCCTCGCTTTCCGGCTGGAGCACCTCCATTTATCGGAGTACCCTTGCCGAGTGCCGCTAGAGTATCGCCCAGTCCAGCGTAAGCATCGGCAGTCTTGGAGCCCAAGTCAATGCCGGCTTCGTAGGAGGCCACCGCTGCCTGGAGGTCGCCAAGTGCTTCGAGGCAGGTAGCAAGGGCTGTGTGAGCAGCCCCGAGTGATGGATCGAGCTTGAGGGCTTGCCTCTGAGCGCCGGCTGCACCACTGGCGTCTTTACTGTGCTCCAACAGCACTAAACCCTGGTAGTGCCACGCCAGAGGTGCGTTGGCGTCGATTTCAAGGGCTTCTTTGAGATGAGTGAGCGCAGCGTCGCCGTCACTGCCACGGTCGAAGCACCGTTTGCCCAGCATAGTGAGGGCTTGAGCCAGCAGAGGAGATGCGTCTTCACTCGTGTTGCCCGCGCTGATGGCTTCCTTAAGGAACTTCACTGAGGCATCGTACTGGGCGTTCTCGAAATGTGCTTTCCCGAGACGCAGCAAAGCCTCTGAGTCGTTGGACTGAGCGCCTGCTTGCTGGAATCGCACCACAAGTTCGAAGATGGCGATCGCTTGCGGCTGCCGCCCCAAGAACTCGTGCGCTTCTCCCAGTGCCAGGCATGCAGGCACGAAGAGGTCAGCTTCGGCGGCACACATAGCAGGGCCCAGGCCGAGCGCACCGCAGACTGCGCGCTCAACCTCTTGCCAGGTGTGTTTCTCGTCGAAGGCCACGGACGTGACCACGCTCGACCCTCCAGCACCGGTGGACGATTCTGTCACCGAGGTAGGCTGCAGCGCGGCCATTGACTGGTCGAGGCGTCGCGCCACTCGGGTCTTGGACGAATCAGCGCCTCCTTCTTGGGCCACGATCGCAGAGGAGATCTCTTCCTCTTCTTGGTTGGCGAACAAGTTCTGGTAGTGATTGGAAATCACCGACCGGAGGCACAGGCCGCGCTGCATACGCGCTCTCACGTCGTTCGGCCGCAGCTTGAGAATCTGGCCGAAGCAGTCTGCGGCATCGGCGAAGCGGCCTTGCAAGATCCGCACCGAGGCAAGACCAGCCCAGGCTGCTAGCATGCCGGCTTCCCCATCGAACTCGTTGACGCCATCCTCCAGCAATGAGCGGTACACTACTGCAGCATCTTGCCATCTTCTCAGCGAAGCCAGCACTTCCGCCAACTCCACTCGAAACATGCTCCCCCTGTAGCCCTCACGGATGGCCTGCTTGAATCCTTGCACTGCGACCTCTGCGGCAGCGGCGTCGGCGCCATTGAGACCTCCGCTGCGAGCAAACTCCACTGAGGCTAGGCCTGCGGTAGCGTCCGCGTAGGCGTCATCCCCAAAGGACGCCTGTGCTGAGACGAAAGCATCTTCTGCGGCGTCAAGATCCACCAGCACTCGCTGCAAGGCACAGCCGCGCAAGAAGTGAGCGCCCGCGGCCGTAGGATCGACTTTGATGGCTTGGTCGAACAAATCGACGCATTCGAAGGCTGCCACCTCATCCACCGTGCCACTCTTAGCCGCAGCCGCTTCGCATTCCGCCATAGCTTGTGCTCCCAGGAGCGTGTAACAAGACGCAAGCACTTCCGAGATTTTCACTTTGGACAACCCACTTGCCATGAGGAGGGGTCCGTTGATCTCAGTTGCTGCACTGGCCTCCGATAGAGCTTGATTCAAGGCCACCGAGGCAGGCTCGAGTTCCTTGGCTCCCATGCGCAGCGAGCCGAGGTGGTACAAGGCTGTGGGGTCGTTCGGTGCGACACGGCACGCGTGCACCACTAGTGCTAGAGCCCCCTTCGCATCTCCCAGGCATGTCTTGGCCTCCGCTAGCGCCACGAAAGCGGCCACATAACCCGGGCTCAGCACACACGCACTGCGAAGCGCTTCTGCGGCTTCTCGCCATGCCAGCTCGCGGTCGAGTGGGGTTTGCCCCCCTTGGTGCACGTACACCGACGACGACGACGAGCTTGCTTGATTGGCACCGGTAGAAGTCGCCAATACGCTCCCCTGGCTCGAGGCCTTAGCTTTCGCGGTGACGAGCGCATCTACACACCGCTGCAGCCGCACGCAAGCACAGCCAGTCGCGCCCTGCACCTCAGCTGACTCCGCCAAGAACACACTCGAGCGGCGGAAGTGTTGCACCGCCTCTGCCAGCAGCACCGGCCGCCCACCGTTGTTGGTGAATGCCAAGCCGAGCTTTTCGGCATCGCCTGAGTACAGGGCGGCCTCTTCGATATCGTGGCGGCGCAGGAGCACGCAGGCGAGGTGGAACAAGGCATCTGCGTGGTCGGGGTAAATCTTGAGGGCGGATTCGTAGGCCTTGGTGGCGTTCTTGTAGTCGCCCTTGGTCTCGAGAGCCTCACCCAAATGAACAAACACTTCTGGGTCCTTCGAGGCGGCTTTGGCCAGCTCTCCTTCGGCCTTGAGCTCCTTGATTTTCGCATCCACGGACGACGAAAGGTTGGCCATCGCGCCGTGCCCCGCGGAGTCCTCACCGTTACGAGACGCGGTTTGGTAGCTCCGAGAAGCAGCTCCAATCAAGCCTTGGTCTTCCTGCACCCTTGCCAAGGCCAGCCATCCTGCCCCGTTCGCCGGTTCAGCCCGGCACGCATCTTCCAGGCAGCGAGTAGCCGCGACCACATCCTTGGCTTTCAAGAGCTTTGCCCCCAAGGAACGGCAGGCGCCTGCCAGGGCTGCCCTCGCATCCTCACGCGCGCCGTCGTGCTCCACCGCCAACTTGTTCTGTTCCAATGCTTTTTCGCCATCTTTCTTCGAGGCCGCATAAGCGCCGCCTAGCTGGAAATGAGCAGCGGCGAGGGACTGGTGGACGCTGACGTCATAGGGCAGCAGCGACGAGGAGGCCGCTGATTGGTCACCCCCTACAAGGGGGCCTTGCTTGGCGGCCGCCGAAGACGACGACTTGTAGGCTGACAGTTGGTCGGAGGCGGCAGCCACACTCAGCACCGAGACCGCAGCTTCTAGCCGCTCCAAGGTAGCCTCGTTGCTCTCCCCTACTGGCGCCACGGTCAGCTTGGCTCCGTGCGCTAAGCGCACCGCCCGCAGCCGATCGGCGAGTCTCGGCATGCTCGGCGACATGGAAGCCGCTCGCTCGGTAGCTTCGACCGCTCGGCTCGTTTCGCCGATGGCCTCGAGGGCCGACCCCAGCATCAAGTGCGCATGCGCGGCCAGGTTAGCGCCCCCAACTTCCGTGACAGTGTTGGCATCAGTGACAGCAATGGCTGCTGTTAGGTGCGTCGCCGCTTCTGCGAACTCCCACAAGCCATGGCACAGCTCAGCCAGCACCAATAGGTCTTCTGGTGGCACCGAAGGGGCTTGAAGCTTCACCGCGCGGGCCAGCTCAACTTTGGCGTGTTTGCGCAGTGATTCCCGCACGAACGGCGACAAGGTTTCGGAAATCACACTCGCATCGCAGTTGCCCAGATCCATCTGAAGGAGGGTGGCAGCCCGAGCCAAGTGCACGGAGGCCTTGTTGATACCCAGCTGACCGACGCCTGAAATGGCCTCGGCTGCGGTGATGCCTTCGCCTCCGCGTGCTTGCGCGAGCTTGAAAGCCGCTTCGATGCATCCCACTTCCGGTGCTCCTGACAGCGCCAGTTCCCAGGCAGATTCGTAGGACGCAATCGCCTGTGACCGGTCGCCACCGCTGCTGCTCGCGTGCAAGGAGTGCATGTCGCCCATGCAAATGTGCACTTGCGCGAGCTCCAGGGCGCCGCCTGCGTGGTCGGGGGCGGCCGATCGGACGATGGCACACACTTCAGCGGCTTGGTCGAACCGCCGGGCCAGCCGGAGGTGCTGCGACACCAGCACCAAACCATCGCACGCCTGCTTGAGGTTGCTCTTGAGGCGAAGCAAGCGACGGTAGGTCTTGACTGCGCCGTCATAGTTGCCGCGCCCCATTTGTTGCTTGGCTTCATCGCACGCCACCTCGAGCTCAGCCGCAGGTGGCAAGGCCGCAAATTCTGCGCATCGCCGGCGGTACAGGGCTTGAGAAGCGTCACCGGCCGAGAAGTTTTCCGCCACGGTCTCTAGACCAATCAGAGCTGCTTTAGCGCCTTTGCCGCGAGGACCATGGGTACCCGCAGCGTTGTCCTTGCCACTGCGGAGGTTCTCGTGGTCTACCACCAGGATGGCCTCAAAGGCGGCTGCAGCATAGAGCAACAACCCACGCTCGATCCAGGACATAGCAAGAGTGTTGATGGAGTAGTGCACGCCTTCCTCTGCGGCATCGTTCCCGCTGCTTTCGATCATAGCGGCGTTGGTGACCGCTGCATTGAGAGCTCGCGAGACACGCTCGAGCGAAGCATTACTGTCCACCAACTCCGCCGACACGCGCACCAGCAGTTGAACTGCTTCCAAACGCTGGCTCATCAGACGATTGTCCTCCAAAGCTTGCTCGCAGAACGCCAACGCCTCTCCCATGTCGCCACCTTTGAAGGCCAGCTTCGCATTCTCGAACTGTGCCTTGGCCGCGATCTCCGTGCTAGGGCGGTGGCGCCCAAGCAGCACACCGCTGGTCGAGCTAGGCTCAGGCAGGGCGGCCATACCTTCTGCATGACGGCCGAGATGGTGCAGCGCAAAGCTCAACCCTGAGCGGGCTTCCACCCACAGAGGCTGCAGTTGCACCGCCTCCCGGAGGCTCGATTCTGCGGCAACGTAATCTCCGTGGCGGTTGGAGGCACTGCCACTCCAAAACAGAGTCATCGCCACGTCGCCATGCAAATCAGCCAGCGCGTTCTTCGCTTCGGTGTGATCGGAGGACAATACCAAGACTTGACCGTAAGCCGCCAGAGCTGCAGCCTTATCCCCGACACTAGACGCGAGCTGGCCGACGCGCAGTTGCACCTCCACCGTGGCTTCGTTGTGCTGGTTGACCGGCAAGGCACCTCGTGAGGTACCACCTTGCACCGAGATCTGCGCCATCGCGGACGCGCAGCGCTGGTAGGCCTTGAGGGCCTCCTCCTTCGCCATCCGCTGCGTGGTCGCGTCCGCCATCGTAGCGGCATAATCTGCCGCAAACTGATCGAGCACCATGGCCGACTGCAGAAGGGCATCCATACCGAGGGGATCCAAGCGGCACGAGACTTGGAAGGCCCGCAAGGCGCCCTCCGGATCCCCTAGCTTGAGGCGGCCCTGGCCTAGGAAATAGTGCGCTGCTGCCCCCATTGACTTCGGATCAAGGCCCAGAGCTTCGTCGTAGCACGCCGTGATTTCATTCCACAGCGCAGTTTCCGCCGCGGCCTCTTCTTGGCTCAAAGTGCCGTCGCGCGCCGCTGCAGCGTTCACCTTGGCCTGTGCTGCGGACACCAGCATGGGGGCCTTGGCGGCTCGGGCTTTCTTGGCCTGGGCCAGCGCCATCGCCGCACCCGAAGAGCCGAGCCGGAGCCGCAAGAAGGTTGTAGTGACGTGGCGCACGCCGAGTCCAGTAGCGAGGGTCGAGGACGCGAGAGGCCAAGCCCCCACATCCAATTGCCGCAGCAAGGCCCCACCCAGATGCACGTACAGTGGAGCACGCCCCGGGTCGTCCTCAACCGCAGCCGCGCATTCCTTGGCCGCAGATGAGAAGTCGCCGAGGGTGGCAGTGGCAGCCGCCAGTGCCACACGATCGTCCGCATCGAGCTTCCCGCCGTCCAGCCAATCAGAGGCATCCATGTCACCGTCGGTCAAGGCAGCCGCTGCCTCCACCGCCAGCACCGCCTCGTCTCGCGCATCGCTGCTTCGCCCACTGCCTGCTGCGCGTGCGGCCGCCAGCGCTGCCGCCACCACTGAGGCTGAGGAGCTAGGATGGGCGGCTAGCACGCCTGACGATGACTCACTGCCACTACTATTATTGTAGTTGTCGAGAGACAGTTGCTTCGCGCGGGTGTATGCAGTCACACAGCCTTGAGGATCTGACGCGGCCTTGTTTCGTGCCAAAGCACGCCACAGACGGCTGCTCTGCGCTGGCGACAGGCGGTGACCGAATTCTTGAACCGTTTCTTCGAGCACCCGCTGCGCCTCATCCCGTAAGCCGAAGCCCACGGGGGCCTGTCCACCACTGGCCGCAGCGCCATCGTGCAGCTTCACCGAAGCATCCACGATGCAACTCAACGCGCGCGCCTCGAGGACCTCCACCGTTTCCACCCAGCCTGCTTGGGCCACGCGCAGTCGCACGCCGGCTTTCGCGGCTTTGCCACTCTTACTGTTGGCCGCCAGCAGACTGGAGGATGCCACCACTGACTCCGCCTTTTCTTCCTCGTCATCTTCGTCGTCATCTCCGCCCTTGGAGGCACCGGCATGCGACGAGGAGGAACCCGAGGGGTCTGCGAGTTGAAGTTTCTGCTTCTTGGGCATCCTGTGCATGGCATATCGCACCACCGCCACTGCGCCATACACGCCGTCTTCGTCTTCGCGGGTGCCCGGAGTGGTGGCGCTCTTGAGCGTGGCACTGGCAAGAGTGATGAGCCGCAGACTTGCTTGTGCCTGGAGGCGAAGCACCAGACCGAAGTGCGCCACGGCCCCAGCGGAGTCGTCTGCTTCTTCGGTGTCCACAGCCCCGAGCCGTCCGAGGAACCGCTGGTAAGCAGACTTATTCGCGCCCGCTGCAGCGGTGGCCGCCCGCCTCGACTCTCGGAGCTTGTCGCCTGCGTGCTGCCAGCGAGACGCCAGACGAGTGAACACACGGCCGTAGCCGTACCCATCCAGCGAAGCCATAGGCGCACGCCATCCGCTGCCGTGGCTGCCGGTGAGAGTGGCAGCGCCTCGAGCGCGGCGCTCCGCGCCCGCCAACACACCCGCCAACGAGCGCGCTTGAAGTTCGGCGAGCGCATCGAAGGCCACTGCTGCCCGAGCGAAGCCCCATGCCGCGCCACCCAAGGTGCCAGCGCCGTCGTCCATGGAGCCCATGGCTGCGCGTAGGTTGAGGGTCTTGGCGAGGGCGTGGGCTTCGGCGGCATCGGTCATGGGGCCAGGCCCCGCGAGGCCACAAGGGGTCCACCACCCTCCTAGCACGGGCCCATCACTGCCACTCAAGTGCTGTAAGGCAACAGGCACCGGGAGCCCTGCATAGGCCGTGCCGGGTACCGCAATGGTCAAACGGTCGAAGAGAGCATCGTGCGCAGCGTCAGCGGCATCCGCCATAGCGGCTGCGGTAGGGTTAGCGGCTAGAGACGCCGCAGCGGTTGCAAGAGCTTCGTCGCTTTGCCCGCTCTCTAGCCCAGCGCCCGCGTGCGAGTCCGAGATCAAGCTCATGGCCCCTGCCAGACGAGCGTCTTCGATGTCCATGAGGCCAGCATAAGCCCGAGCCTCGGCCAAATGCAGAGCAAAAGCGCCGCGCGGAGGCATGGAAGGGTCGCTTTCTGGGGCCTTGAAGTCATTGCCACTCTTGCTCTCCACAGCCACTCCCTTGCTCGACGAAGCACCATTGGCAGAGGCGATGCATCGCGGCACAACAACATCACTCCACCGCAGAGACACGCGTCGCAGGACCTTGGTGTAGCCGCTGCTCGCCAAAGCCAGGAGGTTCGCCCATCTGCCCGACGCTAATTTCACGGCGTGCACACGAGCGAGCCCTTCGGTGGAGTCCGAGCCTTCGCCAGTGGCCAAGTCCACCACGCTGCGAGTCACGTCAAGCATGATGGTGGTGGCGCGCAGGTACGCGAGGTCGAGGCCTGCGTTGGCATTCGAAGCCGAGGAGCTGCCGTCGACATTCATGATGACGTACTCGTCCATCGAGACCAGGAGCCGCTCGTAGAGAGCCAGCACCGTGGTAATGTCGCTGTCGTTGTTGAAAGGCGACTGGTCCTTCGATGAAAAGGCGCCACTGCTTACTGTCAGTGCTCCAGAGCCTGGAGACGCTGCCTCTTTAGACTCTTCAATTTCACCTTCCACCGCCTCTTCTTCTTCGTCGTGTTCTTCGGTCGGAGGCGGTGGCGGCGGTGCTACGCGGAACAAGTTCGCAGCATCGAAGGAGCCCAAAATCTCGAGGCTCAATTCGACTGCACGCAAGTTGATCGAATCCAGGCGTTTCTGGCGCGTAGAGCGCTTCTTCCCGCCGCCTTTGTTCGAGGCTTCTGCGGCTCCGTCAGCTGATGACGCTTGCTGCTGCCGTACAGCGTTGCTCGCGATGCGCTGAAGCACTAAGCCGCACACTTCTAGGGCAGCTTGCTTGCCTGCATCTAGAAGAGTTTCAGGCAGCGCTCGAACCAGGGGATCAGGGGGCACCACCTCGCTTGCAGCGGCATCCTTCTTGGAAGAAGAAGAGGCAGCTGCGGTGCCGTCCTTCTTCTTGTCCTTGCTTGCCTTCACCAGGTCACCATCGTGCGGGCCAGAGTCTTTCTGCCCCGAGAACAGTGCTTCCGCGAGTGCCACCAGACCAAGCAACGAGCCCAGATGATCCGGCTGGACGTTAAGAGCGCGCAAGTAGCGATGCTTGGCATCGACCAGATGAGACTCCATGCGACGCGCATCGGCCACTGTGCACACCTGATCCGCCACGCTCCCGCCAATCAGATCGCCGTGAGCGTTGTTGGTGGTGACGGAAGCGGCGGCAGACGACGATGATGACGATTTCCTTGACGCTTCCTTCGCAGCCTGGGACGCACGGCGCGTTTTCTTGCCGTGCGGAGCCGCCATGCCTGGTCCTGCAGAGGACGAAGACGAGGTCGCTGAGAAAGACACGGTCACCGCCCGCGCGTGGGCTGCTGCATGAGCGGTACCACTTGACGCTGCCAGTGCAAGCATGTCCCCAGAAGAGGACAGGACCCGAGGCCCACGGTTGAGTTGCGCAGTGCAGGCCGCGGCATCTTCCGATCGACCGGTCGAGACGAGGCCTAACACGAGGTCCTGGACTTCCTTGCGGGCAGCAGCAGCGTAATTGGCTGAATCGAACAACTGAGCCTGCACCGCCACCGCCTTGGCCAGGTCAGGCAAGCACACGCTGATTTCAGTGGCTCGAGCAGCGAGGGCGGCCATAGCACTGAGTGCAGCCTTGTGCACCGACGAATTTGAGGAAGTCGCCACTAACACGGCTGAGAACACGCGGGCAGCAGACCCCAGGTCGCAGTGTGGGGCGGCAGCAAACCATTTCGCACCCAATCGCAGCGCGGCAGCGCCAACGCGGTCTTCTTCCTTCACTGACATGGCCTCGTAAATGTCGCCACTGCCCTCGCTAGACGATGAAGATGATGCTTGCGCCGAGGAAGAAGATGGCGCGGCGCCCTTGTTGGCGCCGCCGAGGCCAAAGAAAGCCCCGATGCCACCCGAAGCAGGTGCCGAAGAAGCTTGCGCAGCAGACGAGCCGTTGTTCTGCGCAGTCTCTACAGCACGCGCGCGCCGGGTTTGCACCAGTGCCAGCGCTGCCTCGACCTGGAGCACGGATTCACGCACCATTGCTGCTGCTCCGGATTCGCCTTCCAACACCGACGGCACCATGAAGCTGTCTTCGTCGTCGTCGTCACCCTCGGTGGCCGCTGCCGCTGTTGCAGCTCCAAATTGAGGGACCACATTGAACGGATCGTCGTCTTCGTCTTCGTCGTAGCTCCTCGCCGCAGCTGGCAGTCGAGCCGAAGGTGAAGCCCCCGCAGCCGCAGCAGCCACCAACAGCGCATTCGCGAGACCGATCCGCGCGTCAGGCGTGCTAGACTCTGAGCTGACGGCACGACGCCACGACGCCACCGCAGAGGCCTGTACTTGGCTAGTAGACAGGCCCAGAGGCAGGAGCATCGCCGCAGCGGCCTCGCCATCGTCGTCGTCGTTGTTGGCGTTCTTGCCGCGCTCGATCTCATTCGTGGGGTCCTCGACAAGCTGAGCTAGGACAGAAGGTGGCACACGGGCCAGACGGTCGGTCAGTGCAGCGATGAGCTGCAAGGTCGGGCCATCGGAAGGGCTCGCGTGGCGGGCCGCCGCCACACCCGCCAAAGCCGCGCGCAGACCCGCCCGATCGCCCCACCACGAGGAGGAGTCTTGAGATTCGACCACGGACTCGGCTGCTGCGGCTGCCGCAACCTCTGCCTCTTCCTCGTCATCGGTTGAGGATGACACAGCGGAGGATGAGGATCGAGCCGAAGAAGGGCTCATGAGAAATCGCACGCCTGAAGACACCACTCGTGCCAAGTTCTGTTCTGCTGTTGCGGCTGAGGTCGCGTTCCCTGCGAGGGCATTAGCGCAACCGCGGAAGGCAACACCAGCGTCAAAGAGGCGCCCTTGGCCTTCGAGGGCGAGGCCGAGCTTGTGCCACACTTCAGAGACTGAAGCGTCGAGCTTGGTGCTGGCTTCATAGGCATCGCTGATTCGGCGAGCGTCAATCTCCTCTTGGGAGGCATCGAGAGCATCGCCCAGACCCGCATAGGCAGGTGCAGCGGTTTGTGGCAGAGCGGGGCCGAGTTGTACCGCGCGTTCGAAAGACTCAATCGCTGACTTGAGCAAACTTTCCTTCTCCTCCAAGGTCAGCCCCTTCCCGGAATTGCTCGTCGATTTGCCAGCGCCCGCGCCGCTGCCCACGTCATGCAACAGCCGCAGCAGGGCAGTACCGGTGGCCAAGTGCCGCTGGGGATCGTCAGGTCGCGCCGCTGCCGCCTTGGAAAACGCTTCAGCGGCGGCCTTGAACCGCCCCAAAGTCTCGAGGCATTCTCCATAGCCCTGGAGAGCGCCGGCGTGCTTTGGGTTCTGTTCGAGGCAGCGCTGGAACGCTTGAGCTCCGTCGATCTGACGCCCGGACGCCACCGCAGTGATGCCCAGCTTGTACCAAAGTTCCGAGTCTCGCGGGCGGCCCTTCAGCTCCGATTTGCAGCGTGACGTGGTTTCATCGAGCTTGGAGGTCAAAGACCGCAGCGAGAAGCGAGCTTCGTCTAGACCCGGGTCTTGTGCTAGGGCCTCGGTATAAGCAGCTTTGGCATCTTGAGGCTTGCCCTGAGCTTCGAGGGCGCGGCCCAATTGGTGATGAGCTTCCGCGAGCACCTTAGGAGAGAGAGAGAAGTAAAGAGGTAGGGAAAAGGTGGGAGAGAGACAGAATTGATAAAATGGGAGCAACAGAAAGTAAAAGCAACAGAGGACGGTAAAATACTGGAGATTGCAACTCCGAGAAGTGTTCTCATGTTATCTTTAAAAAAAAAAAAATCTTAATCCTTTATACGTCTTTTAAGTTTCTCACCCCTCCACGGCGGGCGAGAGCTTTCTTGAACTCGCGCGCCGCTTCCGCCGGATGGCCATCAGCCGCACACGCGATCCCGTGCCGCATGTGCGCGTCCGCCAGGCCCCTGAGAGCGGCTGGGCTGTTGGGACGGTGCGTGAGGGCTTCCCGGAAACTTCTCTTGGCTGCCGCTGCGTCCCCGCGCTCGCGCAGATCGTCGGAGCCCAGCCGGCAGAGCGCACCTACGAGGAGGGACACCCGGTCTGCGTCTGCATCACCACCAGCGCTGCCCGGGGAGCCCATAGGACCATGGAAGGAGACAGCGTGGCGAAGCGCAGCCACCGCAGCCGCCGTCTTGTGGCCGTGAGCGCCGAAAGCAGCTCCACGAGCGGCGTGATAGGACGCCAATTTCTGCCGGGCAAAGGTGCCAGCAGGCGACAGGGATACCGTAGGAGCGGCCACGGCCGCCTCGAGCAGAGACAAGCCGCGCTGAAGCTCAAGCTGTTGATTTTGACCGGCAGCGACAGTGCCGCCTTCTTCCGCAGCAGTGGCACCATCTACTAGCTTCGCGCCAAGCACAGCCAAGCCGCCAACAGCAGCAGCATGGTTTGGGTATTGGGCCAGAACCGCTTCAAAGATCGCTTGAGCTGAGGCGAGGTCCGAAGCAATCGCACGAGCTTTGGCATCTTCCTTGGCATCTTGAGACGGGGCGCTGCTGTTGCCTGCAGAGGAAGGTAAAGGTGGCACATCCTCGAGATCAGCTGGGTTGCTTGAGGTGTTTGCCACACGCGTGAGGCCAGGGCGCAAGACGAGCTCCTCAGCGTGTTGGCAGAGGCCTACCAGAGCAGCTGGCTCCCCTGCCGACCACGTCAGCAGCTGGTTGACCAGGTTCTTGGCGGCTTCACTGCCAGCATCGCCCTCGCCCTCTTCTTTAGCAGTGTCAGAGTTGGATCGTCCGCCCCGGGTGCGCTGAAGAGCCCTCGCAACCGCTGCCAGAGCTGCCCACGCGCCACTGTGACCGTGGTTGTACGCTAGCACAGCACGGAGCGCCGTCACTGCGCGGTTTGCGAGTTGAGCCAGAGCCGACGCATCGGCCTCAGCATCGGCGCTTGCAACGTCGCGCTCTCCCCATTGCCGTGCTAGCGCCGCAATGCCGTCAAGAGCTGGAGCATAGGACGAGTCGTATTCAAGGGCCACGGTAAACAGGGTCAAGCTCTTGGCTTCTTCGCCGTTGGCCGCGGCATACGAGGCCATCGAGGCAAAGACCGCCAGTGCCATGCTCCATGCGCCTGCGTGACCCTTGAGCGCACCAGTGCCGTTCATAAGGTCCGAAGAAGACGAACCCAATCCTCCGCTCTCAGCTGCGCCATCCAGAGCACCTGCGTCATCGCCAGACGAGTTGCTCGAGGCAAGGGTGCCTTGTTGGTCCGGAGCCGTTGCCGCTAAATAGCCGAGCACCGTGCGCAGGCAGCCCACAGCATCTTTATCGCGCCCGGCCTTCAAGCTCAGGTCTCGGGCTAGGACGCAGAGGCGGTGCAGGGCAGGGAGCGCAGCAGACACGTTGGGCAGTGCTTTCAGAACCGTGTTGAACACGGCCAGATGCACGGCGATGTCCGCGCCTCCACGAGTGCCGCCACCAGCCCGAGCATCCAATGAACCGTGCTGCTTGGCGGTGTCCGAAGCGAGCGAGCCCACCACCTCACAGAGACGCGACACGGCACTCGCGCGGCTAGTGGTGTCACCCACGGTCGACAACAAGCGCTCCAACGCGAGCAGCGGTGCGGATTGCTCCACAGCCAATACCTGCGCCGCCACTTCCACCGAGAGGCCCTCAGCCAAGACTGTGGAGGCGTCCTCGTCCGATGATGAAGCGGCTGCAGGAGCGCCACTCTCCCCCGAGGGGGTGGCGTTTTGGGCTTGCGTGGCATTTTGGACACTTTGCACCACGCCATCGATGAGGCCCAGCACCGCGGTATCGACTAGCTCGTTGCTCGCCACATCCCGCGCCGGTGCCATGGCCTTTCGGAACGCAACCTCCAAAAAGCCCGCAATCGCTGAGTCAGCGTCACCCGCGCGCAACATGTGCATCGCGCCCTGCAGGGTGGCTTCCGCCGCTGAGGTACCCGAGTATGGATCCAAAGCGAGGGCCTTCTGCACGCACTGCTCTGCGTTGCTTTGCCGTGCCATAAGCTCTGAACTGGCCGCTGCCTCCGCCGCCTCCGAAGATGCAGTGTTGCCACTGCTGTCGCTCATCCCTGCGGCAGCGAGCTTCTTGTTCTTCATGTTATGGGCCTGCAGCAACAGCAGGAGCTTAGCGAGGCGCACAGCGGGGGCCGGCGCGTCAGGGGTGGTGTCACAGCTGCGAGTGTAGTGCTGCTTCGCGCTGGTGAAGTCACCGAGGGCTTCCGCGAAAGTGCCACACCACAGCCAGGCCTCGGCCTCCGCTTGTGGGTCCCCTAATGAGAGGGTGGTCGCGTGGCGGCAGCTCGACAGACCCAGCGCCAAAATCGCCTGCGCGGCAGTAGCTCCCACGGTGACGCGCGGCCCGCTGCGGTGGTTCTTGTTGTTCTGGTAGCTGGCAGCAGCTGCAGGAGAAGAACCTTGCGCCCAACCGTGGACCGTAGTCAATGGGTCAACGAGGTCAGCATAGCGCAACTCCAGGGTCAGCGCACAGTACTTGGCCAAGTTCAGCCACGCAGATGGAGTGGTAGGCTGAGCGCGCGCTGTAGCAAGCTTCACTAGGAGAGCCCCAGTGCGACTAGCCGCGCGACCCGCAGGCGCACCTGCTAGGTAGGCCGCGAGCAGCGAGTGCAGCTGTTCGGAAGCTTCTTCAGTCTTGTCGACCATCGCATAAGTGCTGCTGGTGACTGCCGCCCCGCGCCACATCGGATGGTCAGGGGTCACGAAGAGGGTGCGCATGAGGAGATGAGCTGCCGAAGGAGAGCAACCCACGCCGGCATCGTCACCAGCGGTACGGTTCAGGCACAGCACCAGTGAGGTCACGTCCTTAGGCCCCACAGGTAGCGAGTCATCGGCTTCGCCAGCCCCTCCTAGCGCCGTCAAGACACCCCCCAGCGCCCGTCGACACAGCGACGCAGCCACCATCTTGGCATCACCTCGGGGCACAGTGACCGCGGCGCCCGAATAGCCACCGTAGCTGTGCAGGCCACCTTGAGCGCTCGCTTCGTACACGGGCGCGAGTGCAGCAGCCGCAGCGGGTTGGTGAGCCGCAGCAAAAGCAGCAAAAGCGGCGCCCTTCCGGAAGGCTTCTACGCCATTTTTCTCCTCTTCGGGGGTGACTTCTGTGGCTTCGCCATCTTCGCCCACGCGGGTACCAGTAGCTGGCGTCAGCCACAGCCGACCCAGAATCACGTACAAAGCACCGATTTCGGACATGGTGCGCTCAGCGGCCGTGACACCACCGACAGAAACTTGCTGGTTGTCTTGAGTGTTGTTGCCCGTTTCATCACTGGCATCTGCCTTGGCATCCGCCTTGGATTCCGCAGCATCATCAGCGACCAGTGCATCGAGGTCAAGGGCAGCAGCAGACGAATCATTTCCAGCGGAAGCTTGCGCAAGGCGCTTCTCGAGGCGCTCAATCAAGCTTGAAGTCAGCACCCGAAGCTCTTGCACGCGCGCTCCCTTGTCCATGCTCGAGCCACCTTTGCCGGTGTCTTCTTCGCCAGCGACAATCGCCTTGAGGACCCGAATGAGGAGGCGCACGGCGCGCATCGCCCTGGGGGGGTTGCTTTCACCGTCCACCTCGATGCACTTGCGGAGCGCCGACGCGGAGAGCTTCAAGTCGCCACTCTTGCGCGCCGCCACTCCAAGTCCCAATTGCCAGGCCGCTTGATCTGGGTCGGTCGCCACTGCGCGCTGCCAGGCTTGCACCGCCAGGGTCCACTGTTGCTTGGTTTGCATTGCCTTGGCCAGGCCCACGTAGAGCTCGTTGCGCTCAGGTGCTAGGTCAATCGCTGCTTTGAACACGTGTTCTGCGTCCATCACTAGGCCGGTGGAGTAGTCCAGAGGAGCGTTGAGGTCACTCGAAGAGGAGGCCTCGACTGGAGTTGCGCTTGCATCGCTGGCACCTTCCAGGGCTTGGTCACTCGATGCAACAGCAGCAGCCGAAGACTCCTTGTTCGCGAGAAGAGCGTAGCCCAGTTCAAAGAAAGCATCAACGTTGCGGGCATCCAAGCGAATCGCGCTCCGGAACGCACGAATGGCGTCATTCCAACGCTCAAGCTTCGCAAGGGTGCGGCCTAACACCAGATGAGTGCTGCTGCGGCCAGGCTCGAGCTCAACTGACTTCTCAAGCAAATCCAAAGCGCGGTACGGGAGCACGCCCTGAGAATCGAGGGTAGCCGCGAGGCCGAAGAGAGATGCGGCCAAGCTCAATGGTTCAGCTGCAGACGACGACGATGCTGAGGCAGACTTGCTGCTGCTGCCTTGGTTAGCGGCACCGCCCCCGCTGTCGGCGGCCGCTTGAAAGGAACGCACAGCAGAGAGGTACTCGCCGCCCACCGCATGGCTCGCCAATTTCGCGAGCGCAGCGGCATGCAGAGGATCAAGCTCAACAGCGCGTTCGATGTGCTTCAGGGCAGTGTCCTTCTCCGCGGCAGTGGAGGCACTCACGAGGAGGCAGGAGCCCAGACCGTAGTGCGCATCGGCGCTACGAGGATCGCACTGCAACGCGGTTTCAAACGCTGCCAGGGCCTTCTCCGCTTCCCCCTGCTTCGCCCGAATGCCGCCGAGAGCAACCCAGCCCGGTGCAGCGAGAGGCTTGAGCTTGAGAGCGAGCTCAAAGACCTTGCCGGCTGCTGCGGGCCGGCCTTGATCAGCTCGGACGCTCCCCAGCGCCAGGAGGTAGCCAAACTCGGAGTGGACAAGTTCATCATCTTCCTTGGCCACTGCCACAGGCACCAGTGGGGCGTCCGGACCGTAGTCGCTGCTGCCAGTGCCGCTGAAGGTGGTCGAGGCCGAGACTGCGCCCCCCTCTGGAGTGTCCGAGGAGTCAGCACCGCCCTTGCTAGCCGCAGCAAGACGAGCGGCGTTCGCGAGGGCTTCGGCAGCAGCGTCGGTCCGGCCGGAGGAGGCATGGAGCATGCCGAGAGAATAGTGGGCGCGCGCATAGCGAGGAGCCACTCGTACGGCCTAAAGAGGTACACAGAGAGAGCGAGGCGAATGAGTGTGATGTGAGAACCATTGAGACGAAGAAAGAGAGGAAGTTCATCAAATCCCCTACTCCACCTCGAAAAGTTGCACAAGTCACAGTCAATAGCAACAAAAGCCCTTCATTCTCACCTGTTCGAGGACCAGCCGAGCTTCATCGCCTCGGTCCAGCGCCACCAGAGCTTCGCCGAAGCGCACAAGGGCGTCCCGGTCTGATGGCTTCCGTTCCAGGCACCACCGGTACTCAGCCACTGCGACCTGATGCTCACCCCGGGTCGCACACACGTGGGCGAGGGCCAGATGTGCCCCGAAATGGTTGGAGTCCCGCTGTAGCACTGCCTCATAAGCCTGCACTGCGCGCACCGAGCCACCGGACTGCTGCTCAGCACAAGCGCCGCGGCCTAAGAAGGCTTGCGTGTCTTGAGGGTAGAGTTGGGTCAAGAGTTCGAACACGCGCTCGGCCGCGGGTGCTTTTCCCATGGCCAGGAGCGTAGCCCCTAGACCGTGCAAAGCAGGCGCCGACCGGCCGTCAAACATCAGAGCTTGCTTATACGCGTAGTGCGCGCCCTCCAGGTCGTTCAAGGAGTAATGGCCTTCGGCCAGCGCCACCCGTGCGAGAGTGTGCGTGGGGTCGGAGTCAACCACCAGTCGAAAATGCTCGTTGGCTTCTTCAGCCCGCTGCTGGCGCCGCAGCACCCGCCCCAGGTGGTAGTGCGCTTCTGGGTGCTCTTCGTCCAATTGAATGGCGACTTGAAGCGACTCCGACGCGGGTCCCAAGAGGCCGAGCCCCCCGAGAGATGCGCCCAAGCGGCAGTGCAAGTCAGCACTCGCACCATCGAGCTCGAGGCCGCTGCGCACCACATCGATCGCGCCGTCAAAGTCCCCCGTGTTGTGGAGGGCTTCCGCCAACCGGCAATGGGTGTCGACTACTTGCCCGTCGAGCTCTAGAGAGGTGCGGAAGGCTGCCGCTGCTTCGGCATGGCGACGCAGCACCGCCAGACTAGCGCCGAGGCCTGCGTGGGCGTCCGCATCTTGAGGCAACAGTTTCACGCAACGCTGCAGCACCGCCACTGCAGCCGCGGGGAAGCCCGCGTCGTACAGGGTGATGCCCAAATTGTACAAAATGTCACCGAGCGCAGCGGCGGCATCCGCAGCCTCCTGAGGATCCATGTTGGCTGCTTGTGGAGACGGGCGCACGTCATTCGCTTCAAACTCGTCGTTTGCTGCGTCAATGGTCTCGCTTAGGCCTACCAGTTCCGCCGCGTCAGCCGCCAGCTCAAAGGCCGTGAGGGCGTCCCGCATCTGGCCTTCAGCCTTGAGAAGCACCCCAATCTGGCACAGCGCATCACCGGGTGGCAGGCCCGGGAACCGCAGGCGGCTCAGTTGCTGCACTTTCGAGCGCTCATCCGCCGTCACGTCTGGGCGCCGACCGTGCGCCGTCAAGTAAGCTTCGGAGGACAACTCTTCCATGGCTTGACGTGGCCCTCCTTCCTTGAGCAAGCGCTGTCCTTCTTGTTGGTGGGTTCCACTTTCACTGCCACCAGCAGCCGATCGAGTAGACGAAGGCAACGGTGCATCCGTGTTGTTCTTGTTGCCGGTGTTGTCTTGGTCGTTGCGGAGCTTGTTCATGCCTTCGTTGGCTTTCTCAAGCCCTTCCTTGGCGAATGACTGCAGCTGCTCCCAAACTCCTTCCGCACTCGACGAAGGTGGCTTCTCATCCACTGCCGCTGCTGGCGTTGGAGAAGGAGCCACACCCTCCGTGCTGACAGCTGCTGAGGGTGCACCTTCGTCCGTGTTGGCAGTCGAGGCTGTTGCCTTGTGCTCGTCCTTGGCAGCAGTGTGCTTCAAAAAGTCAGCAAAATCAGCAGGGGCCTTGCCTTGGTCGAGGTTGCTGCCACCCAAGAAGTCCGAGTCATTGTCGTCTTCCTCGAGACCCAAACGAGCATCTTCAAGCTTCTCCACTGCGCGCCGGTCCGCCTCGCTCATAGCCGCCAAAAACTCAGCGCGTCGCTCCGCTGAGAGCCCCGTAAGAGTCGCAGCCAGCGCTTGCGCCCGTTCCGAAGGAGCCAACTTCTCGAAAGCACCACCGAAGGCACCGCGTTTCTCCACCGCGCCGCTGCCCGAGGCCTTGTTCTTGGCGTCGCGTTTCGCTGCCAGCGCTGCGCGGTCGGCCTCTTGCTTGGCTGCTTTTGCTTCTTGAGCTTTTTTGGCCTTGTCGTTGGCACCCCCCGGCACCGCTGCGGCAGCCGCCGACGCAGCGCCGCCTACTGCACCCACGCCGGTTTCCGCCACAGCTGCGGCGGAGGAGGCAGCACCCGAGGCTGCGGTGGCGGCGGCCGCAGCTGCTTCGGCAACCGTGTTGGGGAGTGGCGGCACCGCTGGCGCAGCCTCTTTGGCTGCAGTCGCGCCTTCCTCCACCGCTTGAGTCGCCGCTTTGGCTGCGTGCGAGGCAGCTTCCGAAGAAACCTTGGCAGTGGCCGAAGCCACGCTCGAGGCAGCGCCATAGGCCGAAGTGCTGGCCTCTTGGAACGACTTGGGAATGGGCGGGAGCTGCGACGCGGCGTCGCTGGTCGCCTCGAAGGTCGCTTGCGCGGCGCCGTACATAGAGGTGCTCGCTTCGTCCCAGGACTTCGGCAGCTCCGGCATACTGGTGGGCAAAAACGACGAACGACGCGACGAAGAGTCGTCCTTGTCTGCTCCGTTGTTGCTCTTCTTGTCGTCGACCATGGCAGCGCTCGCCTTGGCCTTGGGAGATTTGGCACTCACTTTGGACTCCACTTCGTCGTCGTTGCCATCATCGTAGGTTAGCCCCTTCGCACTCATGGTGGTAGCGCGCCGAGTAGACGACGAGGATGCCTTGGCAGGGGTGTTGCTGGTCTTGTTGCCGGAGAAGGATCCCCGGCGTGGCTGCGCGCCCTTGTTGTTGTTCTTGTTGTTGGCTTCCGCAGCCACCGAGCGCTCGAGCGCCGCGATGCGCTCTTCTTTCTCAATGCGCAGATACTCTCCCAGAGCTTCTTCGCAGTCCCGGCGCTGGTCGGTGGTCATGGCTGTGAGGGCGTGGGCGCGCGCTACAGGGGTCATTTGCGCCAAAATAGCACCCATGTCGGCCTGGTTCGCAGCGCCCAGCACCAGACGAGCCTTTTCTTCCGACGACATTTCCCCGAGGATGTCGTCTTTTTCCTTCTTGGTGAGCGACGGGAAGAGCTGCTCCATGGACGACTCTACACTCTTGGAGATCTCCGAAAACCACGTCTTTTCCTTGTTCAGGAGCACGGCAGCGCGGTCCTTCGCACTCATCTCGTCGAGCATTGCCTTGCGCTGGGGCGCGCTCAGGTCTGAAAACAGCACTGCGCGCTCTTGAGCCGAGCACGCAGCCAGGCAACGGCCTTGGTCCGAAGCCGTGAAGCGCTGGAAGAGCTTTTGCTTGGAGGCCATGGGCACTTCGGCGAAAGCTTCGGCGCGCTCGGTGGCCTGCCCCATCGCCATGAGAATCTCAAACTGGTCGTCCTCGCTGAAAAACGCCAAGTCCCGCTGCACCAGGCGCCCCTGGAGCAAGTCGGCGAGGCTCGGTTCAGCGGTGCTGCTGCCACCAACCCTGCCATCAGCACCGCCATCCTCGTCGCCCTCGGCAGCACCGTCCGAAGAAGTGGTCTTGGGAGCCGGCAGCGACTCCACCTTCTCGTCTTGCATCAGCGGGCCCAAAGCATCACCCGTGGCGCTGGCAGCCGCGTAGGACCCTCGAGCCGCTAGAGCAGCACCGGTGACCAGCACACTGCCCACGGTGTTGAGAGCAGAGGCCGTGGCGGCGCCCGCCTTGACGCCCACGTCGAGCGCATCCTTGGGTTGCTTGTTCTTGCCACTCTCCTTCTTGGCCGAGGACACTGCTTTCGCCTGGTTCAGAAGCGCTTCCACCTGAGCTTCGAGGGCAGCAATCTTGGCGGCCTCCGCTGCCGAGGGAGTCGCTGCCGCTGCTGCTGGCGGGGCTGCGTGGTAAGGGGAAGAGGGGTAAGCCCCGTATGGGGACTGAGGTGGGTACCCGTACGGCTGCGGTGGAGGCATCCCATAGGGCTGTTGCGGTGGGTACCCACCATAAGGCGATTGAGGAGGGTACCCACCATATGGGGATTGTGGGGGGTACCCGTAGGGCTGCTGTTGAGGCGGCGGGTACGAGGAGTAGTCGGGAGGGCTGGTGGCGTAGCCTAGGCGAAGAGCAGTGACTTGAAGAGGGGGCTCTTCGCAGGTCGCCGACGCGTGTTCGAGTTCGAAGTCCGAGTCAAAAGTGATCATGTCGTTTTGGTCGTCTATATTGCAGTTATGAAAAAAAAGAAGCAATGAAGACGAGAACAAGGAGGTTTAAAACTTCGGGACTTTCAGGGGTGAAGCAATTGAGACAGTTGGTTTGCTGGACAGTTTGATGGTTTCCTTGTTTGCTTTAGGAAGGTTTAAACAGGAGCAAGCAGCGTGGGAAGCTGCAAGCCATAACACTAAAAGAAAATAAAAACTCGAGGCATCGAAACACGTCATTGGTTCAGTACTACGAGTAGAGCAGACTTGCGGCAAAATATGACAGTACACCGCCCTAAATTTTGAGGCGTGAGTATTTGCACACCTTTGTACTTGAAAACGAACGCCGTGTCCGCGGGTACACCAAAGGTGGAAGCAATAGTGTTCTTGAGTTCACTAATCTTGAGCGCGTCGAAGTTCAACCAGACCACCTCGTGGCGCGCATCCACCGTCACCTCGATGGCGCACGGTGGTGGAGTCTCGTCCGCCGGGGCGGCTTGTTCAGGGCTCTGCGCCATGGCGAGAGACAGAAGGTAGACGGGTGTCTACAGATGAAATGGTGAGGGTAAAGATTCTTCAAAAAGTGGAAGAGGCCCCCTTCGCTTGCTGTTGGGGCGTTCCAAAGGATGAAGATGTGCTGGTACAGCTCGAAGGTCGATATGTGACCTTTTCTAAGCAAACGATCAGGTGTGGCCTTCGAGCCAATCAGAATGCAGGGATTCAAGATACAATACCGTACTTCCTCTGCTTTCAAACAGCCAGCCAACAACCAACAACCAACAACCAACAACAGCTGCCAGCGCACAACCGACGTCTACAGGGAGTACTCATTTCAAACCCAAACTAAGTAAGTTATACAGCACTTTATGTACGCTGCACGGTGCACAATGGTGTTAAATCTCAAAAGTCACCGGCTGTGGTGTCTGCGAGGATGTAGACGGCCGTCTCTACTATCCTAATCTACTTGGAACAATAAAAGCAAGGTTTCTAGGCACAGCAGTCGCAGAGAGGTACGAAATGAGATGTACTCAAAATTCGCTCGAGCCGGGGGCCTATTGCGGCTCCAAGTGTAGACAACAAGGACGAGGGAATTACCTATAATAGCAACATGCACCCTAAGCCAGACTGGCCCGGGAATTTCTGCTTCAACCGGGTAGAACCCTGCTCTTTCGATTGCTGCTAGTTCTAAAACACACCCAGCTCTGCCAAAGAAATCGCCGTTTCTGACGATTTACTAGGTAACGATAACCCTAAGGAGGGCCCGATTTGCATTGGAAAATAGCTGCTGTAACTGGCGTAGGTTGTACAAACACGAACGTCCATATGCCACCAACTGCCTTTGGCTTTGGCATGATCCCCACCTTCCATCTTTAGCCCTACTTTTATGTAGAAAGATAAAAAAACTCTTAGAGCACGGAGGAGCGTGTCACTTCGGACCGCTACCATCACTTCCATGGCCACTCAGGTATGTGCACCTGATTGGGTTTTTAGATTTTTGCGCTGCTTTGCCTTTCATCTCTACTACTTGTTAGCCACCGAATTCCGGCCCCTCGAGGCCTGTCTCGAAAAGATGAAATGCAGGTGAAATGCCCTTTTTTGACACAGCCCCTCCCCCCCAAGAGGGTGTCGTAAGAACGATACATGATGAGTGCTAAGGGCTTCCGATAAACTTCAAGGAATGGCGTGGCATAGCAGTGGGTATGTCGATGAGTGGAGATCGCGGACGTGCTCGAACCCTACGTCTATGTCCCCTCCTAAGAATTGATTGAACGGGGCCGATAAGAGTGAAAGTTGAACACTGGTTGATGCAAAAGGACACTCAGCTCAGGCAGCAGACTTGTCCTGGCGGTTTCATCAATACAGAGCCGTGTGCTATTTGCTGATGTTTCTCTGCAACTCGGGAGTATAATCTTATCTTATCTAGCCAAAGATTCGAACTCGAACTCGAACTAATACAAACCCAAATGGCACAGAAGCCAATGCTGCGGGCAGAAGTGGGAATGCGCGTGCGTTGCGCAAACAAAGCAA
>Ga0307978_1000322_pt1 | contig 40546 bp, 37 predicted proteins | sample OrgLakmetage1056_FD_203151 | JGI IMG/M metagenome (GOLD analysis project Ga0307978, IMG submission 203151) | Saline water microbial communities from Organic Lake, Antarctica - #1056 | ecosystem: Environmental > Aquatic > Non-marine Saline and Alkaline > Saline | place: Antarctica: Organic Lake... | reverse complement strand
AAAGGAAAACAAGCCAAGCCTTAATTTGACTGACGTAGAGCTCAACGCTATGGTTACTGCTTAAGCAGATCTCAGGTTAGTTAATGGTTTGCCTTTCATTTTTAACACTTTCCCCAAAAGAAAAGAAAACAAAGAACAAATAGCAGCAGGCACACCATATGTTGCCAATGGATAGCCAGTATATTTTGCTATAGTGTCGGCAAGTAATTGAAGGTAATAAAATACTCCGACAAGAATTATAACCTCAAATATAAGGAGCTTGATTTTACTACCAGCTCCATTAATGAGGTTTCTTGTTGTTGTATTACAATTACCTTCTCCCTGATCTCCCGGAAAAGCGGAATACTCAAGAGAATCACTCTCTATCAATGACTGACCTTGTTCTAAAACCGCTTGATCAAACTGCTCTTGTGTCATTCCTTCTGGAGGCGAAATTGTAGTTTTGCCAATAAACATATGATTAGCTTGGTCGCTAGAATGATTCTTTGAAACTTGATTATTCCCATCAACTTTATGACTACTAAAAATAGTTTCTGTCCCGTCTGATTGAGTAACCTTAGTATAAGTATGAACACCCGCTCCACCTAATATTGGAGTTTTTAGTGGCCGTGCTACTGCTTCAACTTTTCTTCCATCAGGGTCAATATACTTGTAAGGGTTGTTATTTGCATAGGCGTAACGATTAAATCCATGAATACCTCCTGCACCACCAAAATGCTCTAATGTTCCAACCGGATCATTTGAGTAAAACCGCCCGATAACCGGATCATAGTATCGTGCCTGCATATACAGGAATCGATTTTACGATCCACGGCTTCTTCTTAAATTTTAAGCGGCTTTACTTGAGCTTTATTTGGACAGAAGAAGCAGAATGTAAAAGAGCGTCACAATCGTCGGGAAGGTTACTTAAGCTTAGCGTTTTCGTCATTGACCCATGCATAGACAATAACTTTAGATGCTTGATGATACCGAAAGAATATGTCGTTTGGTAACGGACAGTTAAAGTTGATTCTGTTTGTAACGGTAATTGTTGCCTTTACCGTGATTTACCCGAAGTAAATTATCAGATAAGTTCACATCATTAATATCTAGGTGCAACAACTTGATGCGCCGAATACCAGTGGCATAGGACGTTTCCATTATCACAAGCCTATGAGTCCTACCTCAGGTTTGCTGTCGTTTTTGCTTCAGAAAATTTACTTATTCAATTTATTTGATGTTATTTTTCCGCACCTAGTTAAGTGCTTACGATACGTAAGATAAGAAATAACTGTCAAAAAAAGAAAACAACCAAGTGTAAATGCAATACCTCGAAATACCCCATTCTCAATTGAAAGTAGCACACCAACTAACGAAGATAGGGCAAAATATACTAATAACTGCGTTTTATATAAGTTAAAAAACACCAAATCTGATTCAACCTCTTACTCTTTAATTTCTTTATCCGCACTAGATATAGCTAGGTCACCTGCCTTATTTGCCAATCCAGTAGCGGCGGATGTTTGTTGTCCTGTTGTATTACCAATAACTGCACTTCTAGTCGTTCCCAATATTTGTAGAGTTGCTTTATTTAGCCAAAATACGACTTTTAATCAGATTACAGCCCTAAGTTTACGCCACCATTCAACAGGAATGTTGATTGGTGCCTCATTTTTTAACCGTTATATTGTTAAGCTAGACTATCCGAATTGTCGCATGAGTATTTTGGGTTTCGATATCCTAAAACATTTTATTGTGACTTTGCACTATAAAAATGGCAGAGGGCATCTTGCTATACCATCGCCTTTCACACAATAAAGAATCATCAGTATGTAATTCGCTTGAGGGCGCGTTAAATGCTGAATTCAAAAATAGCAGTGTAATAAACTTTTTCAAAGAGAGACTGCCACACCTGTCTGTTCAGTTAAAAGAATCTCAATATGCGGCAAGAATGGCTGGTTTACCACTTCGCGGTGATCAAAAGCGTTGGCTTTATCCTACTATTAAATCTTCTAAGCCCATAAATATTATATCTAAAATAGAGCTAAAATCACTTTGTAGCGCTTATTAGTAGGCTGTTTTGGCGAGACAAGGTACTATTGGTTTTATTGGTAGAGACCACCACATTGGTGGTTACCGTTTACAGATTTTTGGATCATACATGTCAGATAAATTCTTTTTTCAAGGCCGCCAAGACGCACGTCAAAGCAATCTTAAATTCGGTTATGAAAGGAATGCCAACCGCATACCCGGTAGTAAAAAATATCCCTTGAGTTTGGTTGTTACCAGTGAGGAGCGTAAGCAAGAAGTGCAAAGCGCAGTTGCTGAAGCACATCTATTTGCTGAGGTGAAGATTGATAGCAGCGAAGGTGCAGTTGAATCTATCTTTGAGCTAACCGCGCTCCTTGTCAGAAAGCAGGCGGTTAAAGTTGTTAAGGTCCCTGCTCGCAACGATCCCTGTAATTGCGGCAGTGGTAAAAAATATAAGAAGTGTTGCGCGCTTACTTTAACAGTGTAAGCGTTAGCTTTAGACATCAAGAAAGGAGGCCTCACAAGGCCACATGAATATCAATTTAAAAAGGGAATACACCTTTGAGTTTTTACGAAAATAATATTCTTCCACACATCATAAATTGTGTTTGTTCTGCAAGTGCAATAATGAAACTCAGAGAGAAAGTCGTTCCCTTAGCTTATGGAAATGTTTTAGAGGTTGGTATGGGGTCTGGGGTTAATTTGGCTTTATATAATCCGAACAAAGTTAACATGATATGGGGGCTTGAACCTTCTCTTGGAATGCGTAAAAAAGCGATGCACAACTTAGCTAAATCAGCTGTTCAGGTTGAGTGGTTAAGCTTCCCAGGTGAAAGAATTCCACTTGATGATAACTCAGTTGACTCAGTAGTATTAACTTATACGCTGTGTACTATTGCTGATTGGCGAGCAGCAATGAAGCAAATACACCGCGTTTTAAAGCCTGAAGGTAAAATTCTATTCTGTGAGCATGGTCAGGCTCCTGATGATTCAACTCAAAAATGGCAAAATCGGTTAAATAGTTTATGGAGTAAGGCTTTTGGTGGCTGTAATTTAAATAGGCCTATGATTGAAAATATACAAAGCAGTGGCTTCACTATCGATTGGTTTAAAAGTGATTATATAAAGGGGATGCCAAAATTTGCGTCTTACATTAGCTTTGGTGTAGCGGCTAAAAATACGTAATAAAGCAATCAGAGCAGGACTGCTGATCGTGCCGATATAATGAGTATCTGGAAAAGCATCAGCCTGTTAAACTGTCGCGCAAACACCAACATGAGATGGCTATGAGTAAGACTAATGACGATAACAACAGCGGTGACATAAGCGCCAACGAAACAGATGGCAGCGGAGGTCTTCACCGGATGTCTTATCGTGATGTAGCCATGCACAAAGTTATGCTGCAGGATCTTGTGCGCACAGAAGCCTACGAGAAATCTATAGGTGGGGTAGTCAAACCCAATCACAGTGTGCTTGATTTTGGATGCGGCAGCGGTGTGTTGTCGATGTTTGCTGCTCGCGCAAATGCACACAAGGTAATAGCGGTAGACCGTTCGCCTTTTATCAAGAATGCACAAGCCATTGCCCTCGCTAACGGCTTTGATAACATTGCTTTTTACCATGACGATCACGATTCGCTGCAACTTGACGAGAAGGTCGACGTTATCGTATCGGAGTGGATGGGCCACTGCCTGTTTTACGAGGCTATGCTAGAACCCCTGCTAACGGTAAGAGATCGTTATTTGGCCAAAGGTGGCATAATGATCCCCGCCCAATTGTCTTTGCACGTAGGGCTGGTCATTGATGAAGATGTATTGGAGGATTTGTGTTTTTTGCGGGATTCTCCCTACGGTCTCGACTTCTCGCCCATAGCCCAAGTGCCTTTTCAGCAATCGGATTTGGTCGCGCTAGAGCCTGAGAGCTTGTTGGAAAGCGTCGCCGATATGGGTTCGCTGGATATGCACACTATTACAAAAACCGCTACGCCAAGAATATTCACCACGACACTTATACCGAGCGAAAAGACTGAGATATTTGCTTTGTGTGGCTGGTTCAGTGCGCAGGTAAGCGTTGGCGTACAATTTGGCACCGGACCCAATGATATACCCACTCATTGGGATCAAATTTTGTTCCCACTACCCGAGCCCTTTAGTGTTGACCCGTCACGCGAGTTGACCATTACCTTATCTCCTCAAACTGAGCACGTAGGCAAGGAACAATTTTGGTGTTGGTCTATTTCAGACGGTGAGAAAACCTTAACGGTTAACGAGCAGCAGCTGCAACGACAAGCAATGGTTGAGGTGGCCCAGGGTAAGTTGTGAACTAATGCTATGAGCGTTTCATTTCTGGTAAATCAGCATAAGTAAGTGCTCGTCGCAACCATCCTACTGGTCAGTAATAATATAGTTTCAGCCAAAAATATGAAAATAGAATATTGAAAGTCCAAATAAAAGCCAAAATAACCCTCTAGCGGTTCCTTCATCTGCGCCCGGAGTAGGGCCTTATCCGGCTGGTTTGAATCAAGGGGCAATTATCTATGCTATCGATGAATTCGAAAAACGTAATCCCTTAACTTGGTTAGGCGAGTAAGCCCTATATTGTTAGAGCTTATTTTGTAAGCTACTTAAAAACGCATTACGGATGCGTTAGGGCCGATTGTATTACTGAGGCATGTTCAGCAAGATCATGTCCTAAGTCGGTTAAATAACCACCATCAGGCTGGTTAACAATGCCTTTTGCAAATAAACGTTTTGCTGCAGCCACCATACCTGGGTCAGCATCGTTGTGCACTTTAAGCCCTTGCATCAAGCTCTTGTTTGGAAATTTTAAAATAAGATTGAGTTCTTCGGTAAGCTCATTATTGAAAGGCATAGGCTTCTCTTATTGGGTTGAAGTGCGACTAAAAAGTGCTGTTCCGTAAGCATATATCTGAAACAAAAAAAATACAAAGAATGATCATTAAATTTACATTTTTATTGACCTAGAGCTACCTAAATTCTTGCTCAAGGTGGTTATCGCTTTTGCTTAAGCTACATTTCTCTTTGTGTCACTCGTGTTTTCTGTGCTTCTAATGTCAGTTTCACCATCATTCAATTCATCTGGTGAATGATTCGATGCCAAAACCATATAAACACTCGGCAGCACTAACAGAGTAAATAGGGTCCCTACCAACATACCTGCAACCAATATAATCCCGATGCTGTTTCTCGCCTCCGCTCCCGCACCAGTGACTAATACTAATGGGAAGTGTCCTAGAACAGTAGCCGCAGTGGTCATTAATACTGGACGAAGTCTGGTTTGCGCAGCCAATTGTATGGCTTCTAATTTGGCATAGCCTATTTTCTGCATATGGTTAGCAAATTCTACTATCAAAATGCCATTTTTAGCTATAAGGCCCACCAAGGTGATAAATCCGACCTGTGAGTAAATATTGATAGTTGTGAAGTCTAAAAATGTAAACATCATGGCACCAGCAAGTGCTAAAGGAACGCTACCTAACAACACCACCAGAGGATCTCTAAAGCTATTAAACTGGACTGCAAGTACCAGAAAAACAAAAATCAGTGCGACTAACAAAACACCTTCAAGGGTATTTCCTTCAAGTCTTATTTGGCGCGACTCGCCTGCGTAATCAATACTGTAGCCAGCAGGAAGAAGTCGTTCAGCAGCGTCTTCCAATGCGCGTAATCCTTGCTCTTTAGTGGTTCCAGGAATAACTTCACCATAGATCCTAAATGCATTTTTTTGTTGAAACTTACTCAATACACGCGGTGCGGTTTCGGTTACCAATTTAGCGATAGTGCGAACAGCAACTAAATCACCAGCGGGCGTGCGAATTTGGAGATCGAGTATGGCATCCGGGTTTGCTCTTCCTGCTTCATCAATCATAGGAATTACGCGATAAGCTCGTCCATCTTGATTATAGCGATTAACGAAGTTACCCGATAACAACACTTCCAATTGCCGACTAACGCTGGTTAAGTCCATGCCTAAGTCGGCAATACGTTCTCTATTTAAATTAAAGCGCGCTTGAGGTAAATCGATCTTTAAGTCGGTATCTGCAAAAAGGAACTTTTCACTGGCAATAGCAGCTTGCACCATTTTATTTGCATTCACCTTCATATCTGCATAAGAATCAGTACTAAGTACGACTAATTCAACTGAAAAATTACCGGATGTCGGCAGGGCCGATTCTAAAACAGGGAATGCTTTGAGTCCGGCTACTGACGAAAGAGAGGAGAAGGCTTTCCAAAACATGTCTTGTGTGCTTTGCTCTCTCTCGCTAGATCCAACGAAATCAACACCACTGAATGCGCCAAGTGGATTCACGATTTGCCACATGAACTTGGCGCCCTCAAGTTCTTTCATGGTGTCTACAATACCGTCCATTTTGTTCATGGTGTACTCTAAAGAAGCGTCAGGCGAAGATTCGACAATAACGTTAATACTCGATTGATCTTCCGTTGGTGCGAGCTCCTTTAATGAGAATAAATAGAATGGGACTGTAAGCAAAGAAAGGAATATAGCTATGGTGAGTACTTGCGCTTTGTATTCAATGGTGCGAATTAACACTTTTCCGTAAGCTGTTTTTAGGCGTTCGAAAAAGCCGTTTACTTTGCGCGTAAACTTGCCCTCTTTACCACCTTCTGGCGACGCGTAAGCACTCATGATAGGAGATAGCGTGATGGCGACAAAACCGGATATCAACACGGCGATAGCCAAGGTAAAAGCGAACTCTTTAAACAATGCGCCAGTGAGTCCAGATAATAATCCAATAGGGGCGTAAACAGCTGCAAGCGTAATCGTCATGCTGATAATCGGCGCCAGTAACTGTCTTGAGCTTGCCAGTGCGGCTTCCATTCTGGTCATACCTTGGCGCATATATCGAGCGACGTTCTCCACCACAACGATAGCATCGTCGACCACTAAGCCGACCGACAAAACGATGGCTAGCACGGTTAGCAGATTAAGTGTGAAGCCCATCAATGTCATAGCTGCAACGGCACCTAAAATGGAAATGGGTATCGTAATCAGAGGGACTAAGGCGGTTCTAAATGAACCCATCATGGCAACTACGACCACCCCAACTAAAAGGATAGTTTCAGCTAAGGTGATGAATATTTCTCGCAATGCACTGCGCATATAAATAGTGCCGTCATAGCCATCAGTAATACTCAAACCTTGGGGTAATGTTAGATTTATTTTATCCAACATTGTATATACACGATCGCCAATTTCTATTTCATTTGCACCAGGCAATGGCCACACAGAAATGTACAAAACGGTTTTTTTGTCTAAACGAGAACTCACCTGGCCTTCTTCTTCACCTAATTTTACTTCGGCAATATCCTTAATTCGTACCTGAGCACCATCAACTTGGCGAATAATAAGGTTTTCGAATTCTTCGGCACTGCTAAGTGAGGTATCGGTTAATAGGCCGATGCGTTGCTGCGCGTTCTCGCTGCGCCCCACAGTAGCAACCAAATTGTTTGCGCGCAGTGCCTCAGAAACATCATCGGCGGCAACGTCAAGGGCCGCCATCTTTTCTGCATTTAACCAAATCCGCATGGCTGGAGACCGACCGCCTTCAAGTCCAACACGCTGTACACCGGGAATAGTGGATAAACTTGGTACAACACGACGAGAAAGATAATCAGTAACCTCCAAGCGCGACATACCAGCGATTTCTTCATCGTAGTTAACCGTCAAATAGAACACGGCAAAGGGTCGGTCGGCTCTTACAACCTGAACAGAGGGATCCTCAGCACCCGTGGGTAATTCAAAGCGGATTTGGTCGAGCCTTGATGAAAGTTCAGCTAATGCCCGGGTACTATCAACACCAAGGCGCAACCAAACTGTTACCCTACTAACACCGGGTGTTGTGTTTGAATCGATGTAGTCGATACCGGGAACAAACGCCGCTGCTCGTTCGATCGGTTCCGTAATAAAACCTTGCACGACTTCAGCTGATGCACCGATATAAGGTGTAATAATTTGCAGTGATGCGCTCTCAATTTTTGGAAATTGTAGTATGGGTAATTCAATCGCGGCGCGAATACCTACTAAGCATAGGGTGAGTGATAATACGATGGCTAGAATGGGGCGCTTACAAAAAATATCCATGATGCTAGGTTTGCCAAGGTCAGGTTTTGGATTATCCATAACCCTTATTTGCCTTGTTCATCGGTGTAAACTAAAATACCTTCGCGTAACTTGAATGAACCTTGCGTGGCAATAATATCGTTTAATTGTAGGCTATTACTCGAAGCGATATCGATGATACTACTTTCATTTTCTTTAGAAATAACCGTAACAACCTGACGAGCGGCGCGCCAATTGTCTTTGTCATCTTTGGTCAACTTAAAAACATAAGTACCAAAAGCATCATATCTAATTGCCTTAGTAGAGAGTCGGACCACTTCTTTTGGGGAATAAACCGGCAACGAAACTGAAACAATAGTGCCCGGCTTTAATTTTACTTGATCTGTTGTCAGTTCTGCGCGCACCCTCAAGTTTCTGGAACGTGTGGATATTTCTTGATCAATTGCGGCGATAACTGCGGTTGCATTAAAGAGTCCTAAACTAGTGGAACTGACCGTGACTTGGGTTCCTAAAGTTAAGTTTGAATAAGCTTGCGGGATATTGAAATCGACCCATACGGTATTTGAATCGCTAACTAGCTTTGTGGTCATCGTGTCAGCAGCCAAAAATGCACCGGTCTCGAGTTGATGCAATCCTGCTTGACCAGCAAAAGGCGCAATAACGGTTTTTTTCGCAATAACTGCTTCAAGTGATCGTTTGCGCGCATTGGATACGGCTAATTGTGCTTTAGCTCGGTCGTATTGATCGCGACTTGAAGCACGCTGTTCGAGCAATTTTTCAAAACGGGTGACATCGAGTTCGGCAATCATTATTTCTGCATCAATTGCGTCTAATTGGGCTAACTCGTCATCAATTTGCATTCTTAGCAGAACCGCACCTTTTTCGACTTTGCCTCCCGATTTGAAGCCAATATATGTAACAACACCTTCTAGTTCGTTACGAATTTCCAAGCTGTGGATCGGCAAAACTGAGCCAATGAGTCGTAAACTAGGTCGCCAAGTCGATGTTTCAATTTTTTCAATTCTTACCGTTTCACTGGGCTCCGGAAATGACTCGCCAAAAGCGATTGCAGCCATAACTTGGTTGAATTTAACAAACCCAAGTGAGCCGATAAGGGCAAAACAAAATATAATTGTTATCAACCAACGACGCCAGTGCATCCAATGCTCCTACCCATGTGTAATCAAAAATGTCCATAGAGAGCTTATGTTTACAGCAATTAACTATGGATTAGCCAGCACATCAGCATAACCTAATATGCCGACGTGACACGATTATTACAGGGTTAATTTAGGATAAGTTCATGCATTACGTAATTGTCATTAAAAAGGCGACATAAAACACCTAAAACTGCGAATATAAAGAGATTATTTTCACCTTACATCTTGGAATTAGATTCGAACATCGCCTTCATTTTATTAGCAAACGCGACGAAGTTTTCTTTCATTGTGATTTTTAGTTTAATACTCAATTGTGAGAGGATAACCATACCCTCAATGTTAATCGTGGGGGCGTGTAGCGATGCAACCGATGGTGCTTTATTTTTCGAACTGCCTAGTATACAAAAAACCTTTGATAGTACATTCACATTCTCAGGAACGAAAATTTTATCACTACCCAATATACTAATCATTTTTACGGTTACGTTAGGGCTGGTAAAACGCGCATCTGTGAAGTCGAGAGTTGAGCCTCCAAGGATTGTAAATAGTCTAATTTGTTTGGGTACAATCCAAACCCCGCTGCGCTCCGTCTCGCCTAAAATATTGACCAGCGTTTCGCTGTCTTCAGCAGCGGCTTGGCTATAATGCACAGAAAATTGCTGTTCTTTATGTTTCTTCAATGTATCGTCTGGTGCAGCCTCTAAGTCTTCAATTTGATCAACCATTTCTTGGTGAGATGATGTCGCAATAACGGCATCTAGCCGGCGCTCAAAAGCGTCATTAGAAATAGTGCCATGGCTGTAATTATGAATTAGCACGTCAATGACTTCTTCTTTCACTTGCTCGATGGGTCTATCTTCTAATTTTACTGGCATAGTCACATTCCTTTATTGTCGTTATGCCAACACGTATAGCAAAGCGCGTACCAATAATAATTTGTATATAAAACATAGTGTTAAATTATTTCTAAATCGCTTGTTTGGTCATATTTACGAATAATTAGCACGATGAACGAAATATCAAACTTTTATTCACGTTTTTGCTTTATCCAAAGTCAGTGCTTACTTGGCGTGTATGCAAACATAAGGTGCTTGGCATAGTGACGAGGATAGTGGCAAGCACAGCACGTCAATTTGATCTTGTTTAGCTATTCGATGCATTTTTTTAAAAAGATAATTTGCATGTAGTGTACACTATACGCACAGACGTTTTAAAACAAGCGCTCAACTATAACTTGTGCCGAATTGCAATAACGCAGAAGCCCTAACTGATCAACTGAAAACTCAATGGCTCTTAAACCCACAATTTATAAATTTAATATCACGCTGGCTGATATAAACAATCATCACTATCCCAACTTAAATTTGACTGTTGCACAACATCCTTCTGAAACGATCGAACGTATGATTGTTCGTTTGCTAGTATTTTGTCTCCATTCCTTTGATGATAGCGAAAATTTATTGGCTTTCACTAAAGGCTTAAGTTCCGTAGACGAGCCCGATATTTGGCAAAAAACACTGGATGATCAGTTGTTGAGTTGGATTGATGTTGGAGAGCCAAGTTTTGATAGAATGAAAAAAGCCTGTCGACTTGCAAAAAATACATTTGTGTATAGTTTCAATACAAAATCTGATGTTTGGTGGAAACAAAATAAATCGCAATTTGAAACGCTACCTATTCAGTTTTTTGCGTTTCAATGGGGGCAAATTCAGGCCTTAGCTAAACAAGTGGAACGAAAGTCAAGTTGGTCTATTACTATAAGCGATGACTTGTTGTATGTGAGCACCGTTATCGAACAATTAGAAGTGAATTGGCGAGTTTTAAAGTAGGTCCACATTCGCGCAATATTATATAAATAAGGTAAAAACCAAGATATGACGTCTAAATTTGACGAAATCAGGCCATATGACAATGCTGATTTACCCCAAGTCCTAAAAAAATTAGTTAATAACGAAGAATTCATCCGCACTTTAGTTGCCTTTCGTTTTGCTAAATGGCCGCCTTTTTCTAAGCCAATATTTTGTTTTTTTATTAAACGATTGGTTACTAAAAAAATAAAAACCATCTCAAGTTTACGTGACTTTCAGATCATGGTTGAACCTTATATGAAGCGCATGCTAACTAAGACGACAAAGGCGTTAACCGTGACTGGCCTAGACACCCTAGATTTGTCTACACCGTATTTGTTTGTCAGTAATCATAGAGATATTGCGCTCGACCCGGCCTTTGTAAATTGGGTACTGCACATTAATGGGCAAGACACGGTTCGAATTGCGGTAGGCGACAATTTGTTGAGTAAAGGTTGGGTTGCTGACATTCTTCGTTTGAATAAGTGTTTTGTGGTTCAACGTTCTGTTGAGGGGCGTAGAAAAAAACTAGCGGCTGCTAAGTTACTCAGCGAGTATATTGAATGTTCGCTGAAAAACGATAATCAACACCTTTGGATAGCACAACGTGAGGGCCGAGCAAAAGACGGCATCGATGTCACTAACCCTGCTATTGTTTCTATGCTGTCTTTAAATAAACCCAAAGACATTGATTTCTCTGACTATATTGCAAATTTAAGTATTGTACCTGTTTCTATTTCCTACGAATTTGATCCATGCGATGTAAGCAAAGCAAAAGAGTTGTGCCAAGCTGAAAAAGTTGGCGGCTATGACAAGCCTGATGACGAAGACATGCAAAGTATCGTGGATGGTATCACCGGTCAAAAAGGTAGAGTGAATGTGCACTTCGGTAAACTCGTGGGTAATCAATTTGCCAATGCGAAGGAGGTTTCTGCGTTCATCGATAAAGAAATTTTGTCAGGTTACCAAACCTTCTCTACGTCTAGCGTTGCATTATCTTTGTTGCATGGTGAAGCGCAAAATAAACCAGTAAAAACGGCTCCATCTAACGAAGAATCAGTAAAGCATTATGCGGAGTCTCGACTAGCGCAGCGTGGTAAAGAGTCTCAACTAGCGCAGCGTGGTAAAGAGTCTCAACTAGCGCAGCGTGGTAAAGAGTCTCAACTAGCGCAGCTTTATACAGAGTATCAACAAGCAAAGCGTTATATAGAGTCTCGGTTAACGATGCTGAATTCTGAAGAGCAGCAAAAATTATTAAAAATGTATGCCAACCCACTTATTAGGCGACAGCAGCAGTAAAATGTGCTTTGGCACTAGGTCGACAAATGATTACCAACATAGTTACATTCGTGCCGCAAAATTATTTTATAATATCGCGGGCAAATTTAAGCCTTTGGCCTTTGCACAATCAATAGCATCTTCATAGCCGGCGTCGGCGTGACGCATAACGCCAGTAGCTGGGTCGTTCCACAATACCCGTTTGAGTCTTTTTGCCGCGTCATCGCTGCCGTCAGCTAAAATCACCATGCCTGAATGTTGTGAAAATCCCATACCGACACCGCCACCATGATGAATACTTACCCAGGTGGCGCCGGATGCTGTGTTCAATAGTGCGTTCAGTAATGGCCAGTCAGACACGGCACTGGAACCATCTTTCATCGCTTCGGTTTCTCTGTTAGGGCTAGCCACAGAACCGCTATCTAGGTGATCGCGGCCAATCACTAAGGGCGCACTTAACTCGCCGTTTTTAACCATTTCATTGAAAGCCAAGCCCAAACGATGTCGCTGCCCTAATCCAACCCAGCAAATACGAGCGGGAAGGCCTTGGAATGCGATACGCTCCCTTGCCATGTCCAGCCATCGATGTAGGTGCTTATGATCGGGAAGTAGCTCTTTGACTTTTTGATCTGTTTTGTAAATATCCTCAGGATCGCCCGAGAGCGCAACCCACCTGAAGGGGCCGATACCGCGACAAAATAAAGGGCGAATATAAGCTGGTACGAAGCCAGGGAAATCAAAGGCATTTTTAAGGCCTTCTTGCAGAGCGACTTGGCGTATATTGTTGCCATAGTCGAGGGTGGGGATCCCTCTATGCCAAAAATCTAGCATCGCTTGTACTTGAATTTTCATCGAAGCACGTGCTGCCTTTTCTACTTCTTTAGGATTGGACACTCGTTTTTCTTTCCATTCGGCTAAAGACCATCCAATCGGTAAATAACCATTCAGCGGATCATGTGCAGATGTTTGATCGGTAACAATGTCAGGATGTACGCCGCGTTTCACCAACTCTGGAAATATGTCAGCTGCGTTACCACAAAGACCTACCGTTTTGACTTCGCCTGCTTTAGTCCAACGGCTTATCATTTCAAGCGCTTGATCCAATGAATCAGCTCTTTCATCGACGTAACCGGTGCGCAATCTAAAGTCGATACTTTGTGGATCGCATTCCACTGCGAGGCAGCAAGCACCCGCCATGGCAGCAGCGAGTGGCTGCGCGCCCCCCATGCCACCTAATCCAGCAGTGAGTATCCATTTTCCACTTAGATCCCCTGCATAGTGTTGTCGACCAGCTTCCACAAAGGTTTCATAAGTACCTTGCACTATGCCTTGACTGCCGATGTAGATCCAAGAGCCGGCAGTCATTTGGCCATACATCATGAGTCCTTTTTTGTCGAGTTCATTAAAATGGTCCCAATTCGCCCAGTGTGGCACGATGTTGGAATTCGCTATAAGTACTCTGGGCGCATTCTGGTGAGTTTGGAAAACGCCTACCGGTTTACCTGATTGAACGAGGAGAGTTTCTTCTTCAGTTAAGGTAGTTAAGGTACTGGCGATTAAATCAAAATCTTTCCACGTTCTAGCGGCTTTGCCTATGCCACCATAAACCACTAATTCATCCGGGTTCTCCGCCACTTCGCGATCCAAATTATTGTGCAGCATTCGATATGGCGCTTCCGTCGCCCAACTAAGACAGGTTAATTTGGTGCCAGTAGGACTTTTAATATCTCTTGTTTTCTTAGTCGCAGAGGTCATAGCTGTTCTCCTGTAAAAGTCATTGGCTTATGCTTGTTGATCTCGCTTAATATACGGCGTAAAACTTTTCGAAGCGTATTTGCTTTGTCTGCTGCGTAGTTGAATGGTGGGTTTTCTGATCCCAGATAAGCGCATTGTGCTAGCTCCATTTGGAGGGCATAAACATGGTTTGCCGGACGGCCATAATGGCGTGTAGTCCAGCCTCCTTTGAAACGTCCATTGACGATATGACGGTAAGCTGGATAGTCGCAACATACTCGCTCTATTGCCTTGGTTATTTGAACATCGCAGCTTTTGCCAGAGTTGTCACCAATATTCAGATCCGGTAGCTTATCATCAAATAAATAGGCAATTTCAGAGCGAATTGAATGACAATCATAAACAAAGGCATAGCCATTTTTCGCTTTTACCTTCTCAATCTCAGCGTTTAAGGCGTCATGATACACCTGATGAAAGTGTTTGAGACGAAAGGCGATATCATCCTCAGATGGCGCAACATTCCATATGGGTTCATCATCGAATGTTGCTAGTGGCAACAATTCGCTGGTGTTTTCGCTCGCATAAAGACGGCCACCTTTAGGATCTCTATTAGCATCAATCACATATCGACTGAAATTGGCCCTGACGATAGTGACGTGATCCAATAGTCCTTCATATAGCCTAGGGATATGCCAATCGGTATCTAGGAGTTGGCGTCCAACGGTATTTAAGTTTTCCCAAATCGCTTCAGGTACATAAGTGCCTGAGTGTGGTTGCGCTAATATAATAGGGCCTTGGCCTGGGATCACAGTGACTGGGTTCATGCCTTAATCTCAATAGGGGTGAAGCCGTCGTTAATACGACAAAACTGAGAGTTACCGTTAAATAAAGCGGCAAGCAGCTGGATATCTGCGCTAACCATTCGGTCATCGTTCAGCGCAGGGCAATGTTCACGAACTTCTTTGATGATGCTTTGCAGCTTGCTGCTGGTTTTTAATGGGCTACGTAATTCAATACCTTGAACTGCGGCCATCGCTTCTATACCCAAAATAGCCGCTAAGTTTTCATTCATCTCTAGCAAACGGCGAGCAGCATGGCAGGCCATTGACACATGATCTTCCTGATTCGCAGACGTTGGTGTTGAGTCAATCGAACGCGGGTTCGCAAGTGACTTGTTTTCACTCATTAGTGCTGCAGATGTTACCTCTGCAATCATTAAACCAGACTTTAACCCAGGCTCAGGAGTCAAAAATGCAGGCAATCCAAAACTTAATGCTGGATCCACAAGGAGCGCAATTCGACGTTGAGCAATGCAGCCCACTTCTGAAATGACAATGGCTGTTTGGTCCGCCGCTAATGCGACTGGTTCCGCATGAAAATTGCCGCCGGAAACGATACTGCCATCAGACAGTACCAATGGATTGTCAGTTGCTGCGTTAGCTTCTATTTGCAGTATTTTGCCTACGTGCTGCAATTGATCAAGGCATGCGCCAATGACTTGGGGTGCACATCTTAAGCAATACGGGTCTTGCACTCTTTCGTCACCGGTTTGGTGACTCTTTGTAATTTCTGAAGCATGCAGCAATTCACGTAGTCTTCGAGCACTTTGTATTTGACCTAGATGCCCTCGTAATTGGTGTATTTCATGGTGAAACGGGGCACTTGAACCCATCGCCGCGTCTATCGACAATGCACTTGTGGTCAATGAGATGAGGGTTAACTTCCATGCAGAAAATAAGCCCACTAGGGCAAGAGCGGTTGATACTTGTGTTCCATTTAACAACGCTAATCCTTCCTTAGCTTGCAGCTCGATTGGCTCAATACCAACCTGTCGCATCGCCTCCAACGCTGACATTCTTTGCCCTTTATAAAATACATCGCCTTCACCAATGAGTGCTGCCGACATGTGCGCAAGCGGAGCTAAATCACCTGATGCGCCGACTGAACCTTTAGCCGGTACCAGCGGAATAATATCGCTGTTTGCCAGTTGTTGTAGCTGATGAATAACTATTGGTCTAACACCGGAGGCGCCTCGTCCCAAGGACAGACATTTCAACGCCATGATCAGGCGAACCACATTGTTGGGTAAAGGCTCACCAAAACCAGCGCAATGTGAGCGTACTAAGTTTGTTTGTAGGCTTACTAATTTGTTTTGATCAATTCTAACTGACGCTAGTTTGCCAAAACCGGTATTCACGCCGTATATTGTTTGCTTGCTCTGAATGCTATCTAACAGCCTTTGCGCACTCAGTTCAACTGCGCTAAATGCACTTTCTTCAAGTTCAAAAGTGGCATTGTTTAAATACAGTTGTTCTAGTTCGTGGAGTGTTGTTTCCCCCGGACTCAGTAAAATTTTCATGTTTCCACCAACTGCGAAATACGTTTATAAAGAACACAACCGCCAAGCCAATATGACAGTTCCGCAGGATGCTCAATGTTCCATACCGCGAGTTCGGCGACCAGACCCGGTGCAACAACACCGAATTGCTTAGATAGGTTTAGTGCTTTGGCTGCGCTGCGCGTCACACCCGTTAATGCCTCTTCGGGTGTCATTGAAAATTCGGTACAGGCCATATTCATGGCTGTTATTATCGAAGATAGCGGCGAACTGCCGGGGTTGCAATCAGTCGCAATCGCAATATCAACATCGTGTTTACGTAGTTGCTCGATAGGAGGCAGTTTGGTTTCTCGAAGCGTATAAAAAGCACCAGGAAGCAAGACCGCAACTGCGCCCGAACTGGCGAATTCAGCAACATCTGCTGCGGCCAAATGTTCCAAATGATCAGCCGAAAGCCCGTTATATCGAGCGGTCAACAATGCGCCTTTTTGATCAGATAATTGCTCTGCGTGAAGTTTGACGGGTATGTTGAGTGATTTGGCTACTTTGAATAATCGTTCAATCTGCTGCGGTGAAAACGCGATTTCTTCACAAAATCCATCCACGGCATCGATGAGTCCTTCCTCAACACCTTGTTGCAGACCTGGTATGGCTATTTCGTCTATGTAATCATCTGCACGCAATCGATATTCAGGTGGTATTGCATGGGCAGCTAACCATGTCGTGATAATCTTAACGGGGCGTAACGTTGCCAGCGTTCTTGCGATCCTCAGCATACGAAGTTCATCTTCAATGGTCAGCCCATATCCGGATTTAATCTCAACAACGGCGACACCTTCAGCGATAAGGCAGTCTAATCTGCGCAAAGATTGCGTTACCAATTGTTCGTCAGTTGCATTCCTAGTGGCAAGCACGGTTGAAACAATACCGCCGCCGTTAAGTGCAATTTCTTGGTAACTTGCTCCACCTAGCCGATCTGCAAACTCCAAGGCACGTGAGCCACCAAAAACAAGGTGAGTGTGGCAATCGATAAGTGCAGGAGTAACCACTCGACCACCTAAGTCCTCGCTCTTCATATGCACAAAGCGTGCGGGCAGATCGACTGACTTACCTACCCAAGAAATGCGCTTATTTTGAACCACAAAAGTGGCATCTTTGATCAAGCCATACGGCTTGTCGCCTTTAATCATTGTGGCCACAGAGCTGCCAGTATAAATCATGTCTTGCATCGGGCACCTTGTTAAATCGCTGTTAACTGATATTATGTATGCACATAATATATTTGAGGTAAATAATAATGACAACCACTATTTTTGCAAAACAAGCCCTTACGTCTGCGGGTTGGCTGCAAAATGTAGTGGTTGCAATAGGTGCAGACCAGCGGATCAAGAATATTACTCAAGGCCTGTCATTTGCAGATCATCACGTTGGCATCCTCTTACCTGCATTGTCCAATGTGCACAGTCATAGTTTTCAGCGAGCTATGGGCGGCTTAGCAGAGAAGAGAGGAGTTAAATCTCAGGATGATTTTTGGACATGGCGAAAGGTCATGTATGGTTTCCTAGAGATCTTATCGCCTGATGACATCGAAGCGATTGCAGCCCAAGTGCAATTGGACATGATTAAGTCGGGTTACGCTGCGTCAGCAGAATTCCATTACCTTCATCACGCACAAAATGGTCAACAATATGCGCAAGTTGAAGAATTGTCTCTACGCCATTTTACTGCGGCATTACAAACTGGAATTGGTTATACTCATCTTCCTGTATTGTATATGCAAGGCGGTCTGGACGGCAAAAAGTTACAAGCAGGTCAATTGCGATTTGGCTGCAATATCGACCAATTCCAATCTCTGTATTCAGCTCTTTCTGCAAACATGAAGCTACTCCCAAAGGATGCTGTTTTAGGTGTCGCCCCGCATTCATTGCGTGCCGTAACCTTAGATGGTTTGCGGCAATGTAAAGTAATATCTCCCAGTGGTCCAATCCATATCCATGCCGCAGAACAAGTGGGTGAAGTAAAAGAAGTAAACCAGTTCCTTGGGGCACCGCCGATTCGTTGGTTGCTGGACAATATGTCAGTAGATGGCCGATGGTGCTTGATTCATGCTACCCATATGAAGCATGATGAAATCAGGGACTTTGCATTGTCTGGCGCAGTTGCTGGATTGTGCCCCATCACAGAAGCCAATTTGGGTGACGGTATATTTAATGCGAGTTCTTTTTTGCAACAAGGAGGCACATTTGGAATAGGCACTGACTCAAACGTAAAAATAGCCTTGAGTGAAGAGTTGCGTATGCTTGAGGTCTCTCAACGGTTACGAGATAAAAAGCGTGTGGTGCTTTGCAACACAAATACGCCATCAAATGGACGATATTTATATGAAGAAGCTGCACGAGGCGGCGCCAAGGCGATTGGACGTGATTCCGGTCGCATAGAAATTGGCGCCTTAGCCGACCTTGTGGCGCTCGATGATCAACACAGTTCGCTAGTGGCACTTGAAGGAGATACGGTTTTGGATACATGGATATTTACTTGCAATGACGATGCGGTCACAGATGTCTGGTCTGCCGGTCGCCACGTACTTCAGAACAGAGTGCATCAGCATGAAGAAAAAATCGCCAATCGTTTTTTAATGACCATCAAAAAGTTAAGGCAAGCATTATAACTGCATCAACTATTATGATAAAAAAATCACATCATACGGTTCGTCAATCAATGCAACAAAGAATACAAACGGGGGAATGGCCATTGGGTGCACTTATTCCCGGAGAAACAGCACTGGCGGCTGAATATGGCTGTGCGCGAACGACGATAAATAGAGCGTTACAAACCTTAGCCGATGCGGGGATGTTAGTTAGAAAGCGCAAAGGCGGTACGCGCGTTTGCAGCATGCCGGTTCGGCTTGCTAAATTTGCTATTCCTATTGTGAGAGAGCAAGTTGAAGCGACGGGTTGTCAGTATAAGCATCAAGTCGTTGTCAATATCCTTAAAGTCCCACTTAAAGATATAGCAACGTGCTTAAATCTGGCTTCTGGTGAAAAGGCGAATTACTTGGAAACCCTCCATTTCGCTGATGATAAGCCATTTGCGTTTGAACAGAGATGGGTAAATTTAAAGGCCGTACCTAACATTTTGACGGCACCGTTACATCAAATTAGTGCTAATGAGTGGCTAGTCAAAACGGTGCCATTCTCAAGTGGTGATGTGGTCTTTTATGCGACCAATGCAGAGCAAAAAATTGCAGATGCGATTGACACTACATTAGGTACCGCCATATTTGTTTCAGACCGTACAACATGGTTCAACGAAGAGTTTATCACCAAGGTGAAGCTCTATTACCAGGCTGGCTTTCAGCTATATACTCAGCTGTAATTTGCTAATGGCTTAGCTTTTTCCCCCTATTAGTATCAACGAGTGTTTGCGCGGTGGACCAATCATTATACTAAGCCAGCGGATAACTGAGTATGTGTACTAACTTCTTTACACTTGTGATTAAATACTCAAAAGCGGTAAGCCAGTGTGAATATTATAAGCAAAACTCATGAACTCAATGAGTAAACAAAGTACCCTGTGACATCGACTATCAACAAATGTAGCTTATGACATCTAAAATACGCTTAACTCAATTTAGTCACGGTGCTGGGTGTGGCTGTAAAATCGCTCCGAACCTGCTGGAACAATTCCTTAAAACTGACTTTGTTGCTCAGCCCGATCCCAACTTGCTGGTGGGTAATACTAGTAAAGACGATGCTGCAGTATATGACCTCGGTGATGGTAGTGGCATCATTAGCACCACCGACTTTTTTATGCCAATCGTTGATGATCCCTTCGAATTTGGTCGGGTTGCTGCCACTAATGCGATTAGTGATGTGTATGCTATGGGTGGTACCCCAATGATGGCCATTGCAATACTCGGCTGGCCTACAAAAACCCTTAGCCCAGAGATCGCACAGCAAGTAATCGATGGCGGTCGCTATACATGTAGGGAAGCAGGCATCATATTGGCAGGGGGTCATTCAATCGACTCACCGGAGCCCATTTTTGGTCTTGCAGTTACTGGACGAGTAAAACTAAGTAATCTAAAGAAGAACTGTTCAGCCAAAGCGGGCGACCAGTTGTTTTTAACCAAACCGCTGGGTGTTGGTATTCTAACCACAGCCGAGAAACAAAGTAAGCTAAAACCCGAGCATAGCCGCCTAGCGGTCGACAGCATGATGCGCTTAAATACCGTTGGTGTAGAGCTTAGTAGCCTCCAAGGAGTGAACGCAATGACCGACGTCACTGGGTTTGGCTTACTCGGACATTTACTTGAAATATGCCAGGGCAGCAAGCTCAAAGCCACTATTGATAGCACGGCTGTGCCATTGCTAGATGAGTCTGTGCATCACTATATTAAAGAGGGATGCGTGTCTGGTGGTAGTTTGCGAAATTGGGAGAGTATTAGTCAGCATGTCTGTGGCGTTGATCCTCAACAACAAGCACTGCTGTGCGATCCACAAACCAGCGGTGGCTTGTTGGTTGCCATCTCTGCTGAGTCAATTGATGCGGCTAAAGTCATGCTCAGCGCAGCCGGCTGTTATTACCACGCGATTGGCTATCTAGAGACTGCTGTTGGGGAACAATATTCGATTGAGGTGACAGCTTGAATAAAACTGAGCCAACAACCACCAACGCCTACCGGGAACTGCTGTTGCAACAGACGCCAATGATTGACGTTCGCGCCCCGGTGGAATATGCAAAAGGTGCCTTACCTTCAGCTATCAACTTGCCCTTCATTAACGATGAAGAACGCCACCTTATTGGTATTTGCTATAAAGAAAAAGGCCAGCAAGCGGCGATCAACTTAGGTCATGAACTGGTCAACGGTGATACTAAAAAGACCAGAGTGCAGGCTTGGCAGCAGTTTTTAAAGCAACATCCAAATGCAGTTTTGTATTGTGCTCGCGGTGGTTTGCGCTCACAACTTAGCCAGCAGTGGTTAGCCGATGCCGGTATTAAGTGTCCGCGCATAGAAGGCGGCTATAAATTGCTGCGTAAATTTGTACTGCAGTATTTAGACGACGCTTGTGCAGCCCAAAACTTTACACTGTTGTCAGGTATGACCGGCACGGGTAAAACCGATATTATCAAAACCCTGAAAAACAGCATCGACCTAGAAGGTCATGCTAACCATAAAGGATCTAGCTTTGGTCGAGCACTGACCGAACAGCCCACGCAGATTGATTTTGAAAACAAGCTCACTTTAGCCTTGCTCGGCGTACGTGAAAACCATCCCGGCCAGCGGATTATTTTAGAGGATGAAAGTCGCAACATTGGCATTCGTCATCTCCCCGACGTGGTCAATCTGGCCATGGCGGCAAGTGATATGGTCGTTATCGACTTACCCATTGAAGAACGTATCGAAAAGCTTTGGCAAGAATATGTGGTAGAGCGTTATGCAGAGACCATCGCATATTATCAAGGTCACCATGAAATTAGTGGTGAAGTAGCCTTTTCAGACTACCTTACGGACAGTCTATTGAGAGTGAAAAAACGCCTTGGCAGCCAGCGTACCACAGAGATATTAGCGTTAATGGAAGCCGCGATTGAATGCCAACACAGCGATGATTTCCGCAGTCATCGACATTGGCTTAGGGCCATTACAGAAGATTACTATGACCCTATGTATTTGTATCAGTTAAATAAACGCAAAGACCGCGTGGTGTTCAGAGGCGATCAGCAAAGTGTCACTGAATGGTTGCAAGAGAATACCTAAGAACCTGATTATAAAATAGGTGTTAGGTGTTAGGTGTTAGGTGTTAGGTGTTAGGTGTTCTCTTGTTATCCTATTTTAGTCAACTTGGCATAGGCTAGCATTAAAATTTTTGTACCCAGAGAATCGAAGTTAACATGAACTCTTGCATGCTCACCCGAGCCTTCATAATTTAGTACCGTACCCTCGCCAAATTTCTTGTGTTCAACACGCTCACCGAGCTTAAAACCACTGTCTTGAAATGCAGCGTGCGAGGTAGCGCCACTAAAACGGTTTTGCATAGGCTGTTTTATTTGCGTTCTAAGCCTGATTTCTTCTATGAAGTCACCGGGTATCTCACGAATAAATCTTGAAGGAGTATGATACTTGTCTTGGCCATACAAACGTCGGGTTTCAGCATAGGTAATAAGCAGTTTTTGCATGGCTCTAGTCATACCCACATAGCAGAGGCGGCGTTCCTCTTCTATTTTACTAGGCTCGTCGTTACTCATCTGACTTGGGAACATGCCCTCTTCAACACCCGCTAATGTAACAAATGAAAACTCGAGACCTTTTGCAGAGTGAATGGTCATCATTTGCACCGAATCCTGATTGGCATCTGCTTGAGCGTCACCTGCTTCGAGGGATGCATGCGCTAAAAATGCAGATAGCGGGCTCATTTCCTGCGCTTCCTCGGGTGCTTCATATTGCTTACAGGCAGTGACTAATTCTTCTAAGTTTTCCACTCGAGCTTTCGCTTTTTCACCCTTTTCAGCTTGATACATAGCGTATAAACCAGAATGTTTAATAACGTGATCAGCCTTTTTCTCCAGTGGTAAGTCTTGCACTTCTTGTGTTATTTGTAGGATCATCTCTACAAATCCTTTAAGTGCATTAGCAGCGCGACCTGAAAGCATATTCTGTGCTAGCATTTTACTACTTGCTTGCCACATGGAAATGTCATTTTCTCGTGCAAATACACGCAAGTTTGACAATGTTTTATCACCCATTCCACGAGTAGGAGTATTGACCACACGCTCAAATGCTGCATCATCAATGGGTTGACTAATTAGGCGCAAATAACCTAAGGCATCTTTAATTTCTTGCCGTTCGAAGAAGCGTAAACCGCCGTAAATACGATAAGCCAAGCCCTCATGCAAGAGTGCTTCCTCTAGAACACGAGATTGCGCATTGTTGCGATATAAAATAGCGCAGTCAGAAAGTGCTGCGCCTTGCTCATAATAGGTCTTAATTTGCGAAACAATGAAACGTGCTTCGTCTAGGTCGTTAAACCCAGCGTAGAGTGCAATTTTTTCACCCTCAGAGTCTTCGGTCCACAACTTCTTACCTAAGCGGCCGGGGTTGTGTCCAATTACGGCATTCGCAGCATCTAGAATATTCGACGTTGAACGATAATTTTGTTCGAGTTTTATTGTATTAGCTGTGGGGTAGTCCCTCAGAAAATGGGAAATGTTCTGTACGTTCGCGCCGCGCCAACCATAGATCGATTGATCGTCATCGCCCACAATCATCATGTTATTGTTTTCACAAGAAAGTAATTTCAGCCACGCATACTGAATATTGTTAGTGTCCTGGAATTCATCCACCAGTACCGCTCTAAAGCGCTTCTGATAATGCTGTAAAAGTTGTGGATTGTTGGCCCAAAGTTCGTGAGATCTTAATAATAATTCAGCAAAATCAATTAAGCCTGCGCTCTGGCAGGTTTGTTCATATGCCGTGTAAATTTCTTTCATTTTCTGCTGCGTATGATCGCCATAAGTTTCGATGTGCCTTGAGCGTAAACCTTCATCTTTGTTGCCGTTTATATACCACTGAATTTGTTTGGCAGGCCAGTGCTTTTCATCTAAGTTCATCGACTTCAATAAACGTTTTACTAAACGGAATTGGTCGTCTGAATCGAGTATTTGGAAGTTTTCAGGTAGACCAGCTTCTTCATGATGCGAGCGCAATAGACGGTGAGCTAAGCCATGGAAGGTGCCAATCCACATACTGTTTACAGGCTGGCCCATTAAACGTTCAACGCGTCCACGCATTTCACGTGAGGCTTTGTTGGTGAATGTAACTGCTAAAATGCTGTAGGGCGCAACTGACTCAACCTCCATCAGCCAAGCAATGCGATGTACCAAGACTCTGGTTTTTCCGCTTCCAGCGCCAGCGAGTATCAACATGTCTTGTGCTGGCGCAGCAACCGCTTCACGTTGCTTGTCATTAAGATCTTCGAGTAGTCGAGTTACATCCATTAAAATTCTTTTTTATTTTGCGTCCAATGTAGTAAGTATAGCAATAAACCTGTGCGTTTATACAGCCTTTACATGTTTAATCACGAAATCTTAGGTTTTTATAATTCAACTGACCAATAGCGGTTTTACCCATCAATTTCATTCCTCGTTCAAGCTCAGCATGCATCAAACCCAAAGCCCTCTCTACGCCTGGTTGTCCAGCTGCGGCTAATGGATAAAGATACATTCGACCAATACCCACCGCTTTTGCACCTAATGACAAGGCTTTTAGCACATGTGTGCCGCGCTGCACACCACTGTCAAATAGTACGTCAATTTCGTCGCCCACTTCATCCATGATTTCTTTGAGTTGGTCAAATGAACTGCGTGAGCCATCAAGTTGCCTGCCGCCGTGATTCGAAATAACAATGCCAGTGCAACCAATTTCAATAGCGTGTCTTGCATCTTCTTTACTCATAATTCCTTTTAAACAAAACTCACCGTCCCATTCCTTTACCATGGCCTCTACATCTTTCCAATTCATAGAGGGATCGAGCATATCACTAAAATAGGCCCCAATTGATGTTGCGCCCTTGTTCATATCCACATGGTCTTGTAATTGTGGGAATTTAAAGGATTCATGGGTGACATAATTAATGCCCCACATGGGCTTAATAGCAAATTGCAACATACTATTTAAGGTCAGTCTGAAAGGAATAGAAAAGCCTGTGCGAAGATCACGTTCACGATTACCGCCAGTGATGGAATCAACGGTCAGCATCATCACTTTTATACCAGCCGCTTTGGCTCGCTGCATCATAGCTGAATTCAGTTCGCGGTCTTTATGAAAGTAGAATTGATACACTTGCGGGGTATCAATTTGTTGCGCTATTTCTTCAATGCTGACAGTGCCAAGCGAGCTGACCCCAAACATAGTGCCATATTTTTCAGCTGCAGCAGCAACCGCACGCTCACCTTTGTGATGGAACAAACGTTGCAGCGCTGTAGGAGAGCAATACACCGGCATAGCCAGTTTTTGACCCATGACGGTGACGGATAAATCTACGTCCTTGACGCCGGTCAATACGTTAGGGATTAAATCACAAGTATCAAAAGCAGCTGTATTGCGTCTATAGGTGATTTCGTCGTCAGCTGCGCCGTCAATATAGTTAAAGATAGGGCTGGGCAAGCGCTTTTTCGCCAGTATACGAAAATCATGAAAATTATGGCAGTGCTTTAAACGCATCGTTCTCTCCTTAAAAGATCACAGCTATATGCAATAATAAATACCTACTATTTGGCTTAACCGACAAATACACAATACGACTTTGGGATAGGGTTGACGCAAAATATGCTCGCTTTCCAGCATATCGAATTAAGCCGATGTCGTTTCCACATTGCGTTTTCCCAAGAATAGATAACAGTGCAATGCTATGCAAGCTGACTAGTTTAACCTACACTAGCGGGCATTCTTTAATTCAAATATAAATGCGTAAAGCGAATGAATTTGTTAAACCAAATAGTAGCGATACCATCTCATGGAAAAAATTATGCAAAATAGTAGAGTTGATAGCAGCGATGGGTTTTGGAAAATTCTACAACAAGAAGCGAGAGAAGTTGCTGAAAAAGAGCCAATGCTGACTTCCTATATTCATGCTTGTTTAATTAACCACCATACCTTTGAATCGTCACTCAGCTTTATTCTATCAAATAAGTTGTCAGACGATGTCATGCCAGCCATTGTGCTACGAGAAATATTTGAAGCAGCTTATTCGCTTAACCCAGTTATGGTTGACTCTGCGATTATCGATATTCAGGCTGTTGTCAGCAGGGACCCAGCGGTAAGCTCATTTTTGACAGTATTAATTCATTTTAAAGGTTTTCAAGCCTTGCAAATTCATCGTTTAGCTAACTATTTGTGGCATAAAGGTCGCAACGATTTGTCGCTGTTTATTCAAAGTCGGAATGCAATGGCGTCAGGCGTTGATATACATCCGGCGGCAACAATTGGCAAAGGTGTCATGCTTGATCACGCAACCGGTATTGTTATTGGTGAAACAACGATAATTGAAGATAACGTTTCTATTCTACAAAACGTGACACTTGGCGGTACAGGTAACGAACAAGGTGATCGCCATCCAAAAATTCGCCAAGGTGTAATGATCGGATCAGGTGCTAAGATTTTGGGCAATATTGAAATTGGTGAAGGTTCAAAAGTGGGCGCCGGAAGTGTCGTGTTGAGCAATGTTCCCCCTTGCGTGACTGTTGTCGGTGTGCCCGCTAAAATTGTAGGCAAGCCTGATTGCAATATGCCTTGTGATTCGATGAAGCAAAATGTGCTTGAAGATGAGCGCCCGTTAATTGTCTAGTGTAAATTGAGACCAAATACGATGTACACACAGTTTCCGTTAGTAATAACAGTATGACCGATATTCGGGCCAACAAAGAGCTTACAATAATCTGCCATACTGTGACTCAATCACATCCAATCCTGCGGACACCCCCTTGCTACATGCAATACACAAAGTTAACATAAACCCACTACAATCAACCAACGCGCCATCGAACTATGAACCGCATCAACTACCTATTTTTTATGCTTGTCTTATCTTGCATGAACCCGCCACTCTCTGTTGCAAACGACATTCCTTTGCTACAAGCAGCGCAACTGCAATCCATCGGTGAAAAAATTTATCAGAATGAAACCGGCAGCAATCCTGAGCATTTAATAGCTTGGAACAATGGCGAAGCATTTGCAAGTTTGGGCTTAGGTCACTTTATTTGGTTTCCAAAAGATATGGAGAGCCCGTTCACCGAAACATTTCCAAGCTTGTTGCAGTATTTACAGGCTCAAAACGTCGCTATTCCGGCTTGGTTGCAACAAGAACAATATTGTCCATGGCAAACTAAGCAAGACTTTATGAATGCCAAAAATAGTAAAGAAATGCAAGAACTCAGTAGCTTACTGGCCTCCACGTTTGAGCATCAGGTTGCGTTTATACATCAACGTATGCGCCGCTCTTTGCCGCTGATGCTAGCTGAAGTTGATAGTCCAAAAACTCAACGTTTGCTCACAACACGATTTCAGGCACTTGCCGCCACCGAATTAGGCATGTACTCCTTAATTGATTACGTTAACTTTAAGGGCGAAGGGATTGCCGAAACCGAAAGGTACAACAACCAAGGATGGGGTTTATTGCAGGTATTGCTCAACATGCAACTCGATATACAAAACCAGCACCTTGCGTTTACTCAAGCATGCGATGCCATGCTTACGCGGCGTGTACAAAATTCCCTGCAAAAGCAAGTCGAACAAAACTGGCTAGTAGGCTGGCGCAAACGCTGCGGTACATATAGCCATTTATGATGCAGTCAAGCATTCAGATCTTCACGTTCTTTTTCGGCCTGTTAAGTTACGTCATTGATTTTATATAGGAATATTGTCAGGTTATGCTGGATCTACCATGTTGGAAGTAATTTTATTATCAATAGCGCTAAGCATGGATGTTTTCGCGGTATCTATTGGCATAGGTGTAAACCAAAGTGGCAAATCGCAACCTGCACTGAAAGGTGAAAATTGCTTTTTGGGCGCTTTTACAATCGCAATGTATTTTGCTGTTTTTCATGCCGTATTGCCACTTTTGGGTTATTTAGGTGGCGTGACTCTCTTTACATGGTTTGACAGGCTATCCCAATGGATTGGTTTTAGTATCTTGTTGTTTTTTGGACTAAAAGCCATTTACAATTCATTGCAAAATAATGCCGATGAAGTTGCATCTTCATTGACTCATAACGCTCTGTTAATACTTGCTTTGGCGACCAGTATTGATGCTTTTGCCACCGGCTTTACCTTAGCGTTGATGCCTTTATCTCCCTATCTATCGTGCCTAATCATTGGACTAACCACCTTACTTTTTAGCTTATTTGGTTTCTTTTTGGGAAGTAAGAGTCACGACAAATTCACATTTAAAGCGGAGTTGATCGGCGGTATTATATTAATTGTCATAGGATTCAAAATTTTATTGTTTTAATCTTCTTGATATTCTCGGTATTGAAATTCACTAATTTGTGCGTCAATACAAACACTTCGGCCAGCATAAAGAGGGTGAAATACACTAGCGCATAGATTTTCAGAGGTTTAAAGCTTCATAATGTAAATCAACTAGTGAATTGCATATATTTTTACTCTACAATCCTCGGTCTCTTTTTTTAATCACTCAGGACCAAGATGGCAGCAGTAGGCATAGATTACGGTACATCGAATTCAGAGGTAGCTTATTTTGATGGTACAAAACATCATTTCATCAAACTCGACCCTAATGTTGAACAATCGAATAAAATTCGTTCTTCGGTTTTTGTATACTACAAAGATGATCTACCGCGCCCGCCAGTGTCCGCTATTGAGGCTAAAGTTGCGCAAATTCAGCGTGCGATCAATGATCAGCTAGAAAAAGCTAAAAATAGCTATTATGAAGCACAAGATCCTCGAGAACAGCGCGTTTTTAGCGAAAAAATTGATGACTTACGAGCGCAATACCACAACAAACCAGCATTGCAGCGCCAAGCTATTCAACTTCTTCTTAAATATATGACCGTGCAAGACTTGTCTCTGAATCAATTGGTTGAAACAGGACAGTTTGCGTTTGGTGAAGAAGGATTCAAGCGTTACTTAAAAACCCCAGAAAAGGGGCGCTTAATTTATTCACCTAAAAATTTTTTAGGCGCGCATTTAGTGCCTGGTCAGAAAGCCGCTTTTGTAGGCATAATTGCTAAGCAATTGGCTTTTTTCCGTCAAAGTGCAGAACAACAACTGAATCAGACTGTGGATACTGCAGTAATTGGCCGCCCGGTAAGGTTTCATGGCACCAGAGGCGAAGAAGGTAATAATCAAGCATTAGAAATAATGGCTGAAGCTGCTAAAGAGGCCGGCTTCACACATGTTGAATTTCTTGAGGAGCCCATCGCGGCAGCCTATAAAATTGAACCCAATTTAGCCAAACCTACCAACGTACTAGTGGTTGATATTGGAGGTGGTACTACCGATATTTGTTGCATTAAGTTATCCCCAGAAAAATCCAGCAACCTTAACCGTCAGCAAGATGTGCTTTCGGTTACTGGTGCCCGCATAGGTGGTATGGAGTGTGATAAAAACTTAATAGTGAAGTCAATTGCACCAACAATGGGGCAGGGATTGAAGATGTTAAATGGATTGCCGCTGCCACCCACTTATTTTTCAGATATGTGTGCGGTAGACGATATTCCAAAGCTGAATCGTTTCTTTTCAGATGAATATGGTTTGAACATTACACAAACCATGTCAATTATAAAAGAACCTAAATTGTTAGGTCGATTGCTGACGGTGCAAGAGCAAAAACTTTCCGCCCGTCTAGTTAATTCATCTCGTTTAGCAAAAGAGATGCTTTCATCTAAAACAGAAATCACCTTACCATTGCATTATATTGAGGACGACTACGACGTAGATTTGTCGGTAGAGGACTTAAATCGTTCTATGAAATCATGGCTAAGCCGGGTCAAACGTTTAGTTGTTGAATGCCTAGAAAATAGCAGTGAAGCGCCGGAAATGCTCTTCATCACCGGTGGTATGAGTCTGTCGCCAATTGTGAAAAAACAGCTAACACAAGAGATGCTGCCAGATTTGCCACTAATCGAAGGTGATGCGTTTAACTCCGTTTGTGAAGGCTTAGCCATTCAAGCCGCCAGACTTTAGCCACACACAAGGTTAGCGGTTAAATCACAGTGCTAAATTGCAGCAGCGAGTTCGGCGGCTTGTCGAATAGCTTGCTTGGCATCAAGTTCTAAAGCGACATCAGCGCCGCCGATAATATGTACCTGCATACCGGCTTCTTGCAGACTCGATTGCAGTTCTCGCAATGGCTCTTGGCCAGCGCAAACGATAATGTGATCAACCTCCAATACTCTGGGCTTGTCATCGATGATAATGTGTAAGCCTTGGTCATCAATTTTTTCATAGCTGACGCCATTCATCATTTGTACTTTGTGGTTAATCAGTGACTTGCGATGTATCCAGCCAGAGGTTTTACCTAGTCCCTTGCCCACTTTTGTGCTTTTTCGTTGTAACAAATAGACCTGCCTCGGTGGTTCATGTAGCTGTTTTTCAACCAGCGCCCCAGGCGTTTTAAATGTTTTGTCGATGCCCCAATGAGCTAGCCACTTATCTAAATTGGTGGTTAGATTTTCTTGTTCGACCAAGTATTCAGAAAGGTCAAAACCGATGCCCCCTGCACCAATAACAGCGACCTTTGCGCCAACGTGTTTATGGTCCCGCAATACGTCAATGTAACTCATAACCTTAGGATGATCGCTTCCTGGAATGCTTAAAAGACGGGGCTTTATGCCAGTGGCCATTACAACCTCTTTAAAACCTTGTTGCTCAAGCAGCTTGGCGTCAACGCGAGTATTTAAATGCAGTTTAACGCCAGTCACTTGTATGCGTTTATTGTAGTATCGTAAGGTTTCGTAGAATTCTTCTTTGCCTGGCACTTGTTTCGCGTAGTTAAATTGGCCTCCAATTTCATTTGCTTGTTCAAACAAATGCACTTCATGTCCTCGTGCTGCGGCATAAGTCGAAAAGGCTAAACCTGCAGGGCCAGCGCCAACAACAGCCAGTTTTTTTGGTGCCGCGACTGATTTGAAAATGAGTTCAGTTTCATAACAGGCTTGTGGATTAACTAAGCAACTTGCGCGTTTTTGCTCAAAAGCATGATCCAGACAAGCCTGGTTACAAGCAATACAGGTATTAATTTGGTCTGACTCGTTGCGCATTGCTTTTGCCACAAAATCGGGGTCAGCCAAAAAAGGCCGCGCCATGGAAACCATATCTGCATGACCTTGAGCTAATACTGATTCAGCAATTTCAGGCGTATTAATCCGGTTAGTGGTAATAAGTGGCAAGCTAACCTCCGCTTTCATGCGCTGAGTTATCCATGTAAAAGCAGCCCGGGGCACCGATGTTGTTATCGTAGGTACTCTAGCTTCATGCCATCCTATTCCTGTGTTTATGAGTGTAGCGCCCGCTTTTTCTATCGCTTTAGCAAGGTATACAACCTCGTCCCAAAGCGCACCGCCTTCAACCAAATCCAACATCGATAAGCGATAAATAATAATAAATTCAGCACCTATTTTTTCCCGCGTCTGTTTAACTACTTCAATTGCAAGACGAGCTCTATTTTCTAAACTACCGCCGAATTCGTCATCTCGATGATTGGTCCGTTCGCAAAAAAACTGATTAATTAGATATCCCTCTGAACCCATAATCTCGACACCGTCATAACCTGCATTTTTTGCATAGTTTGCACAACTTACGTAATCTTTAATTGTACGTCGCACACCCCGATTAGACAGTGCTCTTGGTTTAAATGGCGTGATTGGTGATTTTATTCCTGAAGCAGAAACGGCCAATGGATGATATCCATAGCGTCCGGAATGTAAAATTTGCATACAAATTTTACCTCCTTCTTTATGCACAGCATCGGTGATTACGCGATGCTTTTTGGCATGCCGCGAACTTGTCATACGTCCAGCAAAGGGAGCTACCCAGCCCGCAATATTAGGGGCTATTCCGCCAGTGACAATAAGTGCAACGCCGCCTCTTGCACGCTCAGCATAAAAGGCTGCAAGCTTATTAAAGCCATCTTTTTCTTCTTCTAATCCTAAATGCATTGAGCCCATTAAGGTGCGATTTTTTAGCGTGGTGAAGCCTAAATCTAAAGGTTCAAGTAAATGTGGGTAGGGAGAATTGGTTTTCATAAAATGAGTTGTCTTAGTGGTGCCTATAATCGAAGTTAACTAAAAATCAGCTTGTTGTCGACTAAATAAATGCTAAGAGCTCTCCAAGTTGATGAATTTCAACGTTAGGTAAAACTTGAACGGGCTCCTTTTCAATTTCCATTGGTCGGTCGCAGGCATGCCAAGCTGTAGAAAAACCGGCATTTGTTGCTCCCCAAACGTCCTTTTCTAAATTATCGCCGACATGTAAGATGCTGCCACGTGGTATCTTCAGATAATTTGCAGCTTCATCAAACATATGAGGGTGCGGCTTCACTGGACTTTGACGACTGGCTTTTAATATTTGTTGAAAGTAGCCGTGTATTCCAATTTGTTGAGTATTTACATTACCATTAGTAATAGCAACTAATGGCATGCGCTCAGCGAGCTTGCTTAGCAATTGGCATTGCGCTTCACCTACTTGAAAGTTGCTACGTTGAAAGTAAAACCAGTCAAAGCAAGTTTGTACTGCGGCGGATAGCACTTTACCGCCGTAACCTGACTCTTCTAGTCCTTTTCTTAAGACAACGCGGCGCAAGTCGCCCATATCTGAAAATAACTCAGGATCGTCACGCAATGCTTGGTGCTTATACTGTTGCCAATCATCCCGACTGAGGTGGGAAGAATCTGGATATTCTTTGGCAATGAAATTTAATAAGCCTTTCTCGGCTTCAATAATATACGGCCAATTATCGTATAAGGTGTCATCTAAATCGAATGTCATGGCGCTAATTTTGGGTGTGGGTTTGTAAATGATCACTTCTTCTTTGCCCTTGGGTGCGCTTGGTCATAAATTTGAGCAAGATGCTGAAAATTAAGATGAGTATAGATTTGGGTAGTCGATAAGTTAGCATGCCCTAGTAATTCTTGAACACCACGTAAGTCATTGCTTGATTCTAATACGTGAGTCGCGAATGAATGGCGCAATGTGTGCGGGCTAATTTGTTGATAAAGCGTTTGTTTGTTAGCCCAATGGTCCAGTCTATTTTGTACTTGCCGGTTTGAAATTCGGGTTTTACGCTTTGATAAAAAAAGCGCTTTTTGGTCTAATGAAGGTAATAGTTTATCGCGTTCACTAAGCCACAGGTCAAGCGCAATTTTGGCCTGACGGCCCAGCGGTAAGCGTCGTTCTTTGTTACCCTTACCAATAACTTTAACTTCATCACCGGCTAACATATCACTCAAGTTCAGGCCCGTTAATTCGGATAAACGCATACCACAACCATACAGTAATTCAAACATGGCTTTATCTCGAATATCCAAAAATTCCGTCGTATCAAAGTTGAGTAAACTGCTCATTTCATCCACATTCAATTGTTTCGGCAATGGCTTTGATTGTTTTAAGGATTGAATTGCAGCAACAGGGTTATTACTTAGGTATTCCTTCGTGACCATAAATTCGCAGAAATTACGCAACACACTAAGTCGTAGATTGATGGTGCGAGTGGATAACTTAGCCTTGCTGCAGCGCATCAACATCATTTTTATATGATCCGGCGAAAGCTCGGTCCAATTGCTGATGTTAAGATCGTTCAGAGCACTGAGTATTTGGCGCTGATAGTTTTTACATGTGAGTTCGGATAATTGACGTTCAACACGGATATGGTGAATAAAGTCAAAAACCCAAGAGCCTAGTTGAGGAGAGACTTTTTGTGTTACAGATATGTCAGCTAACAAAATTAACCTTTGCTAATAATGAAGTAAAGCTGGCATTGCGACATTTAGAAACTCCTGAAGTTGTTTTATTAACAACGTGTCCATGTCGGGTGTAAAGTGAATTGGGTCGGCGCTACCTATAGCTAAAATGCCTAGGTCACGTTTATCACCCAATAGCACAAGTGCGACCGATTCAGCAATTGAATCGCCAAACAAGAGTTGCTTTTCGTGCTGGCTCAAGCGACCGAAAAAGAAATCGGTGTCTTTAAAGCGTTTTTCCATAAACAAACGTTGCTGAATTTCAGGCAATGCAAAAAGACCCTTAAAAGGTTTAATCGCAGCAGCTGACATGTCGAGTTCATCTTGCAGGCTTTCTTCAATCGTATATTGCATTTCAGCAAACTCAGTGCAGCGTAATAAGCGAAGATTTAAGTCGGCATATACCCGATAAATCTCTTCATTTTGCTTAGCAATAGAGATTAGTTGACTGAGTTTAAAGCTGAGTTGGCGAACTTTTTTTCGCAACTGACTACTTTGTAGCTCAACAAGCGACACTGTGCCTTTTTGTTTGTGTGGCACTTGAACTCTCTCAGCAACATCCGGATTGTTAACAAAAAAGTCTCTGTTATGAAGAATGTACTCGCGTACTTCTGCTTCCGTGACCGTTTCTGAGACAAAGTCATGCGCTAGCGCTTGAGCAGTATTTCCCTTAATACCTGATTTATTCATAGCGTTACTTGTCCATCATAAATGTGTTCTGCGGGGCCTGTCATTTTTAATAGACTGTCCTTCCCCTGCCATTTTATTGTTAGTTTACCACCAGCGAGAGTGACATTCACTTCTTTATCTAGTTTGTCTTGCATAATACCTATTGCAACAGCAGCGCAAGCACCGCTGCCACAAGCGAGTGTCTCTCCACTACCGCGCTCAAATACACGTAGTTTTATTTCGCTGCGACTAATAATTTGCATAAATCCAACATTCACGCCTTCTGGAAAGCGCTCGTTATTGCCAACGATCTTGCCGATGCCTTGCACCTCATAGTTGTCCACATCGTCAACTTCGATAACACAATGCGGGTTGCCCATTGATACTGCACCGCAGAAAAAGGTGTGCTCATTGTCACGAATAATATAAAAGTTTTCTTGTTTATTTGCCTTAAATGGAATGCGATCAGGGGTAAACACTGGACGACCCATATTCACTGTTACATTGCCATCTTTTTCAAGATACAAAACCATACGACCGGCTTTGGTACTAACAATTATTTTATTGCGATTAATTAAGCCTTTTTGTTTTACAAATTTAGCAAAACAACGCGCACCATTACCACATTGAGACACTTCTGAGCCGTCTGCATTATAAATCCGATAATGGAAGTCTTGGTCTGGATCGTAAGGCGGTTCTACGATAAGCAATTGATCGAAGCCTATGCCAAAATTGCGGTCAGCAAGCCGCTGGATCTTCTCCTTCGAGAAAAACACATTCTGGGTAACGTTATCGACAACCACAAAGTCATTGCCTAGCCCGTGCATTTTAGAAAAATTTAACAGCATTTGGTTCTTATTATTATTAATGTATGACCTAAGGTCCTAATTTACGTAATTTTTTGTTCACCTTTCCAGAGATCTTCTAGGTTTTCTCTCTCGCGAACCACAATTGTTTGGGTTTTATCGACCATAATTTCAGCGGGCCTGCAACGACTATTATAATTGCTTGCCATTACAAAACCGTAAGCACCAGCACTTCTCACTGCAAGGAAATCACCAGGCACAATTGCCAAGTCGCGGTCCTTACCCAAAAAGTCACCTGTTTCGCAAACAGGACCAACAACATCATATTTTTGTGCGCCAATATCAAGTCGAGGCTGCACTGGAATAATGGCCTGCCACGCGCTATACAATGCCGGCCGCAATAAATCGTTCATTGCGGCGTCGACAATAGCAAAACTTTTCTCTTCACCTTGTTTGAGGTATTCAACTTCGGTAACTAAAATACCTGCATTGGCTGCGATGGCTCGACCCGGCTCTAAAATAAGCTTGAGATGCTCGCGACCTTGCATTTTTTCACTCATTGCTGCTGCATATTCAAAAGGGTGAGGAGGCGTTTCATCTTTATAAGGGACGCCCAAACCGCCGCCAACATCAAGATGGGAAATCATAATATTATGTTCGGCGAGCTCATCAATCAAGGCTAATAAACGTTCCAATGCATCAACAAATGGGGTGATTTCGGTCAATTGAGATCCAATATGACAGTCCATTCCTTGCACTTTTAGATTAGGCATTGCAGCGGCACGTTTATATACACGGAGCGCGTCATCCCGTGCAATTCCGAATTTATTGGCTTTCAAACCGGTAGAAATATATGGGTGTGTTTTTGCGTCAACGTCAGGATTAATACGAATTGAAATAGGGGCTTTAACACCCAACTGTCCGGCCACACTATTAATGCGATCCAGTTCCGCATCAGATTCAACATTAAAGCACATGATGTTTTGTTGCAGCGCAAAACGAATTTCATCAGAGGTCTTACCAACTCCAGAGAATACGACCTTGGTTGTGTCTCCACCTGCTTCGATAACGCGTGAAAGCTCACCTTTGCTGACAATATCAAAGCCTGAGCCTAATTTAGCCAGCACAGATAAGACACCTAAATTAGAGTTTGCTTTAACGGCATAGCAAATAAGATGGTCATGCTTAGAAACGGCGTTATTAAAGGCATGCCAATGACGTTCAATGGTAGCTCTTGAGTAAATATACAGGGGAGTACCATGTGCGCTTGCTATATCCGCAACAGGAACGTCCTCGGCAAAAAGTTGCTTATCTTTGTATATAAAAAAGTCCATTTTATTGACCCTCTTCAGTAGTCAATTTTTCAGGATTTTCGGCAGGTGCCTTAGGCGTTTCCTTATTACTGGGTGCTTGCTCAGGAATAAACAGCGGACCAAGCTGACCGCAGGCACTTAACAATACGGTCAGCACTGTGCAAAGCGCCAATTTTGACATTCGATTCATGGACATAAAATAACTGGCTTAATATGCGCTTAACATTGCACTGCAATCGCTAAAAATGCAATCTCTTTCTAGGCCTTGAGCTAAATACTTATAGCGCTTACCTTACTGAGTTTTTTACTCACTTCGTCTGGAAATTCAACTTGTTGCCAGAGTTGCTGGCATATTGTCTCGGTGTCAGACCAGTTGCCTGCAATAATCCAGTCGATAAAGCAGTCTGCGTTGCTTGGAAAGTTGATTTTAGTGGCATGATGATTGTTTAACCATTCTTCAATGTCGTCTGTATTTAAGCTGAATAGGGTGTCCGAAATACCCAATTGCCGAAGCATATATGCGTTTGAATACTGCTCAAATTGACCCGTTAACGGCTTCATTAGTATTGCTTTGCCTAAACTTAAGCACTCGGTTGCCAATTCAAAGCCGCCACTGGCAATCACTTTTTTACAAGCAGATAAGGCCTCGTGAAAACCACTTTTAGATGGCGGGAACCAATGAATGTTTTGTTCAATAAACGGATATTGCACGTCAGGATGATAGCAATAAAAGCGATGTTCACTTAGCGGCTGCAATACTTGCTGAATCTGAAGGGGTTCTTCAAACGGCAAATAGACTAAGGTGAAGTCGATAAGGTTTTGTGTTTTCGCAGAGGTTGACGCTCTTTGGCACAATCCCTCTGGCACAAAGGGTGGAATAATGGCTTGATTGAAATGGTACCAATGCACACCTAATGCATATTGGGTGGGCGCAAAGTGACGAGTAAGCCATTTATCGATAATGCTTTGGGCCTCGGTTGGGACTGTACAAGCAAATGCCGCCTGATGGCTAATTGAGAGTGATGGGATATTTTGATTTTTGGCTGCCCATGCTGATATGGGTTCGAAATCGTTTAGCACGAGGTCATAACTATTCAGATCTAGCTTTCGGACGTCTCGCATAAATTCGACTAATTTTGCACTCTTGATGGTTTTAAAGTGATGCACAGCGCCGCTTTCGGTAACGAATGATAAGCCACGTTTGCTTTGATAGTGAGCAAATATATCCATATCAAAATAGGCATCGGCATCACGCCCTGAAAAGAGATAGTCAACTTCCACATCATTGCGTCGGCTAAATGCCTCAGCCATCAGTCTCGCCCTAGAAATATGACCGTTTCCGGTTCCCTGCACACCATAAAGAATTTTCATAAATAGGCCTTATGCCAATATATGCATGCTGATACTAGCAATGCTTGCACCTAAAATAGCTCCAATAACGACATCAGAAGGAAAGTGTACACCCAGTAAAATGCGTGACAGCCCAACTAAGCTGGCCCAGCTAAAAGCGATAAGGCTAAATGTGGGGTAAAAGCTGCTGATAATAGTCGCCATTAAGAAAGCGGCAGCGGTATGTCCAGACGGCAAACTAAATCTATCAGAGGGTATGATATGAGCATCAAAATTGACAAGTCTAGCGCTCGGGCGTTCGCGTTTAAAATATTGTTTTAAAACTAAGTACAGAGGTAATTCAAACGCATAAGCCATTAAAGCGGTGTAAAAGAAAAGGACGCCATGGCTATTGTCTAACCAGAATAATAAGACACCGAAAAAAATATAGAGATGACCATCACCGGTCTTAGAAACAACCCGAATAGCGTCTATAACTCTGCCATTACCTAAAGCTGAATATTGATTTAACCAATAAAAAAGGGCGGTATCTAACTTTGTAAGTCGTTGTAGTGTCATGATTTTCTCAAGTGAGTCAAAGACAAGGTAAAAGATACGTGTAAAATGTGAACAAATAGTGACAGAAAGAAGAAACCTATATGACAAATACTATTCAACTGTTTTTGGGCTTTCATCTACTGTCAGAAGTGCTAATATGAGAAAAATCGTTTATAAAGCATGTCTGAGCAAACACCGTATAAACAACTGTTTAAGGAATATCATGGAATACAATACTTCTGACTTGTGTGACTTATTCGCTGATAGTGTTGATGTGCTTGACCCTATTTTTACCAGTTTTGGTGGTCGTTATTCTTATGGTGGAGAAGTCACAACCATTAAATGTTTTGAAGACAAAGGATTGGTTGACAGAGTATTGGCCACTAAAGGTGAAGGCAAGGTGCTATTGATTGATGGTGGTGGTTCTACGAGGCGCGCTTTAATTGATGCATACAATGCGCAGATGGCTGCAGAAAATGGTTGGGAAGGCATTGTTTGTTATGGTAGTGTACGCGAAATCGACTTGCTCGAAGATTGCGAAATAGGTATTCATGCATTAACGGCCATTCCAGTGAACTCAGAAAGCCGAGAAGTTGGCGATCTGGATATTGCGGTTAATTTTGCAGGAGTTACTTTTTTACCCGAAGACCATCTTTACGCGGATGGGACTGGCATTATTCTTTCGCCAGAAGCCTTAGACATAGATTGAATTAAAAAGGGAGCAAGGTGATCAATACTTGCTCTCTTTTTATGCACTCGTTTGTCGTATTTATTGCTTAAATAAATCGTTCAAATATGCCGCAATACGCACGCCACCTTCTTGCAATCTCTCGGTTGCTGTTGGCAAGTGTTGATATAAATAGTCCCAACTGAGGCGTTCTGTTTGAGGATAAATTAGATCGCGAATGGCCACACTTTCAGCAATGTAAACCAGTGGGTCGATTGTGCTCCACGCAGCGGCTTGCTCCTGTGTTATTTTTTCGCTTAACCAATTCGTCCACTCAGTATAGGACAATTGGCGTTTATCAATTAATCCTGAATCCCAAACGCGATGCAAGTTAGATTGTTCGCGGAAAAATTCTAGTTTCAAATCATTACCGCCTCTGTCTGTGCCATCTCCGGCGTGCAGTGGCTGATGTAGATCACCGATAATATGCACAATGAATCGCAGAGCACGTTGGCGTTCTTGGAATGGTGCGGTCTTATCTTTAACAATTTTTGAGAATTTATCCAAAGCCGTAAAAGCATCACCTTGCTCAGGCGCGCCGACGTCATGATAATGTTTACCGGTTGGCACCGTAACATAATGATAGGCACCGGCTTCTTTTTGCCAAAATTCCTCAGGGTTAGAGCGCATCTCGTCTGCATAGGTAGATGCTTGGGCAAGACTTTCGTTTGGCAGTAACGTTTCAATCGCCGCTTTTGCCTCAGCAGTTAAATATTGCTCAGCTATTGCACCGGTAACACGATGCCCAGTTTGTCCCCACGCATGTACTTGTGGAATTGAGGTAACGGCGAGCAGGGCAGCAGCAATCAGTAGTTTTTTCATAGTTCGTCCCTTGTCATGATTTAAAATAAGTTATTTATTCTTAGCTGGGTGCGAATGACCGTTATTAATTTGTCATGGACTCAACTTTCCACTGGTTTTTAATAATGCTAATCATTGAATTTGGTGGTTAACGCCGTTAACAAGCTTTGATGAATGCCATTGAAATCACCGTTACTCATTACCAGAATTTGATCGCCTGGTTTTGCTTGTTCAACAACCGATTCTACAATACTCTCTGTATCTTTGAGAAGATGTACTGGAGCGATACTATTTACGACCAGTTCTTGCATCGACCAATCGACACTGGCAGGTTCAAACAAAAATACCTCATTGGCTTGCTGCCAAGAATTAGCCAGTGTTTTTTTATGTACACCCATT
>Ga0307978_1000317_pt1 | contig 40975 bp, 32 predicted proteins | sample OrgLakmetage1056_FD_203151 | JGI IMG/M metagenome (GOLD analysis project Ga0307978, IMG submission 203151) | Saline water microbial communities from Organic Lake, Antarctica - #1056 | ecosystem: Environmental > Aquatic > Non-marine Saline and Alkaline > Saline | place: Antarctica: Organic Lake... | reverse complement strand
GTAAACAGCGTGATTAATACAAGTTGTAAGGTGTGTAGTCGGTTTATTGTCGTGCACACGCCATGAAGACTTGCGTCACACTTTTCCTGGCGGCTTTGCTGGCTGAGGGCGGGGCGCAGAGCATCCTGAAAGACGCCAACAACTGCTACGCCTGCGTTCGATGCAGCGGGATTTGGATTGTCAACAATGCCCCCGCCATGATGGTGGCGGCGTGTGTGAAGCCCTCCAGTTTGACACAGGCCTGGGACCCCCGGGGGAGCGCCTTGACCACGTCCCTCCTCATCCCATCGGATTGCTCGGGGGGGTCAGGCACCACAAACTTCACCTGTATGCAGGTGTGCGGCTCGCAGGGGCCCTGTGCCCCCTCGTCGCTGTGCGGGGCCGACTGTCCGTACCAAAAACCTCCCCAAACACAGTGCCCCATTCCCTACCCGTACAACGAACTTGTCGTGGACGTTTGCGACAGGCTAAAGAAGAGGGGTTTCGCCATTTCCAACAACAACGCCGTGCTGACGGGGCACTCCATGCCGCGGTGCGACTGCCCGGCACAAGCGAGCGACCGCGAATCAGCCGCTTGTAGCGAGGGCGGTGACTTGGCCGCGGGTTCCGCGCTGGGCGCCGCGTCGCTGCAGAACATCCTCACACGGAGTTGAAGTTGCGCTTTGCCTGGCTGAAGGAGCGCTCCCCGAATACGGCGTGCACAGCGCCTGCATCCAGCGTGTCTTTGGCATTTTTGTCGGTGGCGGCGTCGCCGCTCCCGGCCTTGTCCTGGTTTTGTTGGTTGGCGCGGCGGTATGTCATGTAGCCCAGGACTCCAAACGCGGCAAAGAGGACCAGGGAGATGCCCCCAACGAGCATGCCGTCGCTCTTCTTCTTCTTGGCGGCAAAGACCACTGCTGTAATCAATACCACAAATGCGACACCACCCACCCCCAAGGAGCCGTATAGGAACCCCTTTTGGGCCTTGAGGTCGTCCCATGTGACTTTTGTGCTCGCCACGGCGGGCTCTGCCGGCGTGTCCCCCGCGCCAAGGGTGTTGCGTTGCACATCAAACTGCATTGAGCGCTGTAGGGGGGATTGCGGGGAGGGTTTTTGGGCAGTCATGAACCTGTTTTTAGCTTCGTTTACTCGGTGCACCCGCAGCGCGGACATGTCTACGGCGGCACTGGGTGGGTCTGCGTCTGCCTCTGTGGGCACCGTCGGGGGTGCAGGGGGCGCGTCGTGCACCGTCAGGGTGCCCCCTGATACCTTCCCGTCCATGCCTATGCGGCGCAGGGCGTCGGGGAGATCGGGGACGCTGGCGGCGCCGACCGACATGCCCATGGGCCCCCCCGTCACTCTCCACTGCGGCTCTGTGTTGCTCGCCGCTGCGACGCACACGCTCACCGAGCGGCCGGGCTTGGACCGCACCGAGCCCGCGGCGCTCACAAAGTCCACCACACGGCTGCCCAGGTGCACAATGGTCAGTCCAGATGGACAATCGTTGCGCGCCGTGGCGTCCCAGTCCTTTGCGCCATTGATGCGGATGGTGACCACAGGCATGGCCACGTGCACGCGCCACGCCTTCCCCGGCGACGTGTAGCGACCATTCACAGCGCGCACCTTGAACAGATATCCCGAGCTGGCGCGCAGAAAGAGGTTCTGCGAAGTGGGTCCCGCATGCAGCTTGGTGGCGCCTGCCGGCACACTGGTCGTGGTGGTGTGGTCATACCCGGCGTTGAACGCGTTGTCACTTAAGTTGACAACTGTCGTCATTTACTGTTGCTTTTTGGGGGGAGGGGACGCGTGCTCCCATGCTGGAAAGTCGCGCTGCGCGGGGGGGCGGTGCTGCACTTGTGTTTCCTGTGGGGGAGTGTCGTCCCCCGTGTGGGCCAGCGCCCAGCGGCATTGCGCACGCATGTGCACCCACCGACTGAGCGCGGGGACAATGAGCAGGCCGATGACGCACAGAGCCACAAACGAGGCGCGGGCGAGGACAGTGGCGGGGGACTGCCGCATGGGGAGCTCGGCCACTGTGAGGGCGCACCGGGCCTCCCCGCCCTCGCCGCGGTACCGGTAGCCCACGGCGCTGTGGTGTGCGCTGGCGTTGTGGGCAGCATCCACGCACATTGTCACGACACAGTCGGGGTGCGAAAACACGAGGCTGGTGTGGGGGCACCCCGCCCCAAAAGTGTCCACGCCCACTACGCGCTGCATGAGGACACTGGTGTGCGCCACGGCCACTGGGCCGCCGCTGGCCCACTGCGTCCCAGTCACTGCCATGCACACAACAAACGCGGAAGCGAGCATCGCCACTGCCCCGTACTCCACTCGATTCAGTGTCTGCCACTTCATTGTGCGCGCTTTACTGCACAATGCTGGCCCTGTTCAACTTCACGGGGACAGCGGCCTCGGTCACATTTACCGTGCCGCCGTCGTCAGCCCTGCTGGACGGCGGCAGTGTGCCGCCCCACTCCTCTTCCACCGCGGCGCTGCCTGGGTGGAACGACACACTGGGCCTGTCGGTGCAGTGGAGCTCCCAAAGCGCGGCTGTGCAGGTCGGCGCGCCCAGTGCCTCTGCGTCCGCGGTATCGTCGGCTCGATCCGGCAGCTTCACCCTGGTGGCGCATGCCAACGGCGCCACTGCCGCTGCGTGGCCCACCGCTGACATTGCGTCGGCCTTCATCGCGGCGCAACGCGCGCAGCCATTCGCCACTGTGCTGCAAGTGCTGCAGCAGACCCTGATCCTAGTGAACACGCGGTCGGACAGTGTGCAAATGTCCATCCCGGGGCAACTCAGCGTCGCCCTCCCGCCGGGCACCACCAACGCCTTTGCAGCGACGTGGGAGCGGCACGACTTGTCCATCGATGTGCGATTGAGCAACGTGCCCAATCCCATTGTGGCAGTGGTGCCCACCACCGCCCAAGGCCCTGCTTCGGGGCAAATCATGGGCGACATCTTGTACGTGGCCGTCATCCCGGCCACTAGGCAGGTGCAGCTCTCCATATGGGCGTCGGCCACTGCGGCACAGGCCGCGGCGGAGTGTTCAAAAAGCTCCATCAACGCCTCGCCGCCCAGTCTGCCGGTTCTGGCCCAGCTGAACAGTTTCCCGGTCATTGCGCAGTTCTTCAACGGGACCAATACCGGTAACGGTGCCACGGCTGAGTTTTATGAGAACGAGACTGACAGGGAAGTGCCCTGCGGCGCTCTGCGTGGTCCCCTGTGCGCCAATGACGGATCGGGGTGCGTCTTGAGCGCAGACATCGACTCGGCCTCTGGCGCGGTGGGGCTCACGGTGCAGGCCTCGTCAATTGTGTCAGTGGTCGTGAACTTCAAAGACGTCGACAATCCCAGTGTCCAGGCAGAGGCTGTGTTTGACACCAACGCCCAAGTGCCAGTGGTGGCCCTGTCCAGCAATGGCCTGCTTGTCCTGGTGTTGACCCCAGACGACTTCATCGCTGCGGTGTTTCGCGACACACAAGCTGCCGCGAAATACGCAGATGCCGTGGCAGCCGCAAACATCGACGCGATTCCGGTGCCTCCAGTGTTTGACGGCGGCGGCAGCGGCGGCGGCGGCAGCGGCAGCGGCGGCGGCGGCAGCGGCGGCGGCGGCAGCGACAAAGCGTCCACCAAAATAATTGCCGGGATGAGACGCCCTCTTTTCATAGGTGTAATGAGTATTTCAAGTGTAGTCTTTGTCTTTGTGGTGGTGTGGTTGGCGCTGGTGTTGAGGCGGCAAGTGGGCAAGTAGCGCGGCAGTGCATTGTGTTTGCAAATTTCTCTACCCGGTTCATGTAAATGTGGTCTACGGCCGCACATGGCGTCAAACGCGACGCACTGTAATGCCGCGTGCGTCGCAAGCACCGGGTCGTCGTGGTGCTGCAGCTGCCGAACAGCGTACCGCGCCTCGGGAAACACCCTGCACACGTCCTTGTGCAGCAAGACGGCAATCCACGCCCGCAGCGTGTCCAGCTGGGGAGAGTGACCATCGGCGCCCTGGTGCATCCAGGACATGTTGTACACGCGCGCCGTGTCAATTGACACCATCATGTGCCCCGTGGAGGGCACGGCGCTCTTGCACGCCCTGTGTGCCGCCTGCAGCAGTGAGTGCGCCAGCTTTAAACGCTGCAGGGGGCACTCCACCATGGCAATGGCACTGTCCACGTCCACCAAGTCAACCGGCAACAGCTGCGTGGACGCGGCAAACACCCCCTCCACGTCGCACTTGAAGCCCACCCGCACCGCCTCTGGCACAGCGGCCATCTCAGAGGCCAGGCGCAGCACATTGACCATGGATTCACGCGCGCACATATCCTGCACACACTGCACCAAAAATATGCCGGACGACACTGTGTTGCACACACACTGCCCCTGCACCACGCCTGTGGGCGCTGATAAACTTGATAAGCGGCTGCGGGAGGACGCTAGGTTGCGCGTGAAGCGCTCCACGCAAGGGCAGCACACGCTGCTGGGCCGTTGCGCGGGACTCCAAGCCACTGGCATCAGCGGCACAACCGGCAACACGCCAAGGGCCGCCATTATAAGCCGACAAAACAAGCTGCAAAACAACCGCATTCGTATAGGCGGGCGCTGGTAATTAAACACTGACGTATGTGTGTGTTGAATTGGCGTTTCATGTGCGGCAACGCGCTTGCTGCCCCCTGACCCAGGCAACTCATGAAATTCCGTGTGCGCTGCGTCGCTCGACTGTGGCACAGCCTCAATTAACAAACACACAGTCACCATTGCACACACACACACATACATACACGGCGCCATGGCATCTTCCTATCCCCCCACCGACTTTGTGGAGCCAATGTGCCGGCCGCAGACCGGTCTGCACACGCTCACCCTGCCCAATCCCACCCGCCCCGGTGTGTGGGCCGCGGCCGTGGCGCAAGAGGCGTCCATGTGGACAAAGGAGGAGATACACATGGGGGACGACACCCTGGCAGACGTGACGCCTGAAGAGGCCCGTGTGGTCCTCGGCATCCTCTCCTTCTTTTCCACCGCCGACAACATTGTCATGGAGAACATCAACGCCAACTTCGCCTCTGAGATTACCTGGTCCGATGTGCGGTACTACCTGGGCTTTCAGCTGGCCATTGAGGGGGTGCACGCGGCCGTGTACGCCGCCCTCCTGGAGCAGCTGGTGCCGGACGACGCCGCGCGGGAAGCCCTGGTGTACAGCGGCGGGGGAAACGCAGTGGTCTCGGCCGCCATGCGCAAGAAGGAGTGGGCCACAAAGTGGATGAACGCCGACCGCCCCCTTGCGGAGCGCATCGTGGCCTTCACGCTGGTGGAGGGGTTGCTCTTTTCCGCGGCGTTTGCTTTCATTGCGTGGCTGGGGCACAAGTACCCCGGAAAGCGTGTCCTGTACGGCCTGGTCAAGTCCAACGAATTCATTCAGCGGGACGAGAACTTGCACGCCGTCTTTCATGGACAGACACTGTACGGCTGTTTGGAGCGACCAGCGGCCCCGCACACGGTGCGCGCCATTGTGGAGGACGCCGTCGCCACGGAGGACAACTTTGTGGACACGGTCTTTGACGACGCTCTGGGCATGGACAAGAGCGCCATGAAGCAGTACGTGCGCCTGCAAGCCGACACCATCCTGCAGTGGCTGGGCAACGAGGCCCTGTACAAGGTGGAAAACCCCTTTCCCTGGATGAGCCACATGGCCCTGAACCGCCAGGAGAACTTCTTCGAGGGCATTCCGGCATACACCAAGGTGCGGGTGAACGAGGATGCCGTGTTCCAGGCCATTGACGGGAGCGAGGACCCACTAGATTTTTGAGGCGCGTCACGCGCCCTGCGCGTGGACACAATAAACAACACTCTATAGCGTAAACCCCGTATTTACGCACACACACACACACACACACACCGTCATGGCTGCACCCACCACCGGAAATGTCTTTTTCCTGGACCTTACAAACGACCTTGAAGGAAGCATGACCATCTCTGGAGTCGGCATGCCAGTGGTTCCCCCCATGAACAATTTCGCGAACTGGCAACCCCTGACCATCCCCAAACCAGCCACGATCTCCATTACGTTTCAAAATAGTAGCAATCCTGGGGACTTTGATACCATGGCCATCATGAACCCGGTGCAGGGCGGTGCCATTATGTACTCCGCTGCCACCCCGGCTCAGGACCCTATGTATGCCTACTGGGCAGCGTCGTGGTTTGTGGCAGACATCTTTTATGTGCTGGGCGTGCGTGTGTGCCGCGCCGACGCGCCATACTTGGCATCCATGCTGACCCTCATGAAGGGCGCGCCTGCGGCCACCCTCATGAACATGCCTTTCCGCGCAATGTCCATTTTGACAGGCGGGTTCAAGAAAAAGACACAGATCCAGTCCAACATCACTGGCGTCTTTGCCCAGGTGCAGCTGGACGAGGCCCAAGAAATCAACGTGTTTCCAGTGGACGCGACTGGGGCTGTAAACCTCATTGTGGACGGCGTCTCGGTGCCATACGACACGCTGCCCACCGCCTACGGCGCCGCTGATGCCAATGGCGTTGTTTCAATGAAATCCGTGACCAATGGGACACAAGCAGCCGCCTTTATGAAGAGCAGCGCCTTTGCAGCTACGAGCGACATGCCCATGCTTACATCAAGCGGAGTGACCATGCCAGTCACATCGGACATTACTCGCGTGGTCATGCTGAACACGCTCATGACAAAGGTATCAATCAAGGTCATTGCCGCATCAGCATCAAACGTCACCACGGCGAATTACGCTGGTAAAGACATCGTGTACGCCAGCGCGTCGGAGGTTGTAACAACTCCCGAGACGATCACACACGACTTGGGATCGCAGGACGTCAAGAAATTTGCCCTCACTCAAGAGGCGGGACCGTGCAACTTCAGTGTCAACGGTGTGGCTGTAAAACCCACAACTGGCTTGGGCGGCTTGGCGCCAGTGACCAGGTTATCTCTCACGGGGGGAGGAGATGAAATTTATGCAATGCCGTGGGGGCGCACGCTGTACATCATTGTGGGCGAGAAGGCCGGGCGGGCGTTGATGAGAAGCACTGACCAGTACAAATTGGTGCAAAAGGACGAAGTCAAGTGGATCAACAAGAAGGTGGGCGGTCTTCCCCGATGGGGCTGGATTTCCATTGGCGGCGGCGGCGCCCTGGTCCTAATAATTGTCGCCATCCTGCTACATCGCCACTCGCTAATGAAGAATAGGGTTCGCACCACCCTCCCCCGCAGCGCGGCGCAACGTATGCAGCGCGTGAACAGGGAAACTGGTGCAGTGCGCAGTCGGGCGATGGGGTACAGCCCGCGGCGCGACCCCAACGGCCACAGCTCCGTGTATGGCATGGACGGCCGAGCGTAATTGTTTGAGTGCCAGTTTCAATTCATAGCACACAATAAAAAAATGCCGTCTGTACTTTTAAACACACTCTCATCTATCATGTCTACCTCCTTCTATGTACTGCACTTTTCTGTGAATTCAATTGTGCCGCCGCGCCACCCCAGTCGTCATGAATTGAAGCGCTGCAAGCGGTGCGCGCGCAAGCTCATTCCGCAGCTGCGCCACGCACACCTGGACGGCGCAACGGGCATCGCCACATGCCAGCCCCTTTTGCGCGAGAGAGACAGTGTGTGGGGGGGCGATGTGCTGTGCGCGGACGACATGGACAGTGTGCACCTGGTGCACGTGGAGGAGACAACTGGGGGAGCGTGGCGGGCCAAAGTGCCCATGTACCACGACGCACCCACTAGCAGTGTGCACGATGTGCGGGTGCTGGTGTCGTGCAAGTTGTTCGGCAGCGCGCACGACGCCGCAGAGGCGGCCGACGCACTGAGCCGAGCCATGTGCGAGGAGCCGTGCATGCGTGTGTGTAATTTTCCGTGCTTGGGGGAGAACCAGGGCGTTGTGCTGCGGGATGTGCAACCGGACTCGTCCACGACGCTCATTCTGCAGGCCAGCGATGAGGTGTGGTTGTGCAAGACGCCACCCCTGACGGCGCAGCCGGAGTGCGCGCCGGAAGATGTGAGGCGGGCCACGTGTGTGTCGGCCGGCAGTGGTGCGTGCGACCCGGTTCTGCCGGGGTACTTGACCGACGCCATTGAGCTTTCGGCGCCGGCGCCGCGTGTGCGGCGCAGCGTGTTTGACAAAGACAACGACGACGTGTTTTCACTCGATGCAGAGGCTCATAGGCAATGCATTCATACTTAAACAAGGCGGCACACTAATAATGCCCTCCTCCTCCTCCTCCTGGCAGTCGTGACATCATCCGATATAGTTCTTGTGCAGGTATTTGTCTCATCGGCAAAGCATCGTTATGTTGAGCTACTATTAAATTCCTATCATTGAGCTGTCCTACTCTCATATCAAATATTTCACGATGCAATTTGGCTAGTTCAACGTTGGCCTCATTCAACAGTCGCAAATATGCTTGATTGGCTTCTGCAACGGTCAATGCTCTAGCGGCCTGTACACCTAACTTGAAACGTTGTTCATACTGATCCACTTCCTGCTGATAAGAAGATTGAATTTGCTGCTGCTCGGCCATTCGCTGCGGCTGCACAGACAGTTGCTGTTGCTGATGCAAAGCCTGTTGCTCCGAAATTATCTGCGTATTCCGGTCATTAATCAGCTGCATCTGAATGACTTTATCTGAGCAAATCTGTAGCTGATCTCGTGCCGACTTCAAATTGTCCTTGCACCTGCGCAATTCTTGTTCGCAATCCAATCGTCTCTTTTTAGAACCTCCATCCGAACTTGGTAAAGAACTTGAATTCCCAGATCCATACAAATCTTGACTTGAATTCCCAGATCCATCAAACGAACTTGGCTGCGAACCTGAAGCCCAACTTGGAAGCGAATTTTTAGGCCACACAACTGGTCCGACCTGACTCATCGGAGGTATACTTCCTGGACGCGCCGGCTTTTCACCACTGTATACAGTGGAAAGAGTATCCTCATATTTTGGTCGTGGTGCCGGTGCCGGCATGTCGTATGCGGATGGCAAACGCCGAGATCTTTCTGATGACTGTCGTGATGCAGCGTATACATCTTGTGGATATGATTGTCGAGAACTTGATGACGAGTCGGGTCCTTGCCTGGGTTGATAGGACCCTTGTTTACTGCGTTTGCCAGGATTTCCAGTTCCACTAGAAGACGATGTGGAGCCGTTTGGCTGATACGATGCTAGTGGTGCCGGTGCCGGCATGTCGTCTGCGAAACGCCGAGGACTTTTTGATGACCTTCGTGATGACTGTCGTGATGCAGCGTATACATCTTGTGGAGATGATTGTCGAGAACTTGATGACGAGTCGGGTCCTTGCCTGGGTTGATAGGACCCTTGTTTACTGCGTTTGCCAGGATTTCCAATTCCACTAGAAGACGATGTGGAGCCTGCTGACCTCTGTTTCTTTCGAAGTCTCCCGGTTGTAAATCGGAATGTAAAGTTCCTGTTGGGCCATATTTCACTGTTTTTGTCATCCAATTCTATGTATGTTATAACACCTTGTAGAAGAAGCATGGCAGCAAAGTATGCTTGGAACATGTAATCAATCATATCTTGAATTGTCTTTTGAGTTTGGGCTATTTGCATCACCTTCTTGACTCTGTGTTTACCGTCATCTCCCAAGCGTTTTAGTAGGGTTTCAACTGCACCGGTGAGCCTTGCCAACACGTCTCCTGGGTTGATTCTGTCGCCAACACGATCCTTGACGAGCAGCCGATTCGCATAACCATTTATTTTGTCGATACCACCGCTCATTTTAAGTGGATCGTGGTTGTTTAGCTGTCCAAGGATGCACACCAATTCAATGGTTTTGACCAGGTTCTCATGACTTGTATTTGGTTCAACAAATCGCGACGCAGTGCTCAGCATTCCGCCTTTCCGGTCAAATACATCAGAGGCAGCATTAATGTACGCAATGACGGCTTGATAGTCATGCTGGCTCGTTGCTTCGGCAGCCATGGTTAGTGCAGTGTGGTGGGTTCAAGGTGATTCACGGGCGCATGAGGCGTCGCTTTGTTTTAGGGCGGCGCCGGTGCGTGTACACTGCCCAAATAATCAGTGCCAGCACAATGGCGCCGGCGACGGCGCCCACCGCAATTACCGCCGTGTCCCGGGTCTTTTGGGCGGAGGGGGGATCCGGTACCACCGCGGCCGTGGGCAGGCTGTACCCCGTGCCCACCAAGGCCTCGGCAATGGCGGCGTTGCACCCGCCGCACTCTGTCCCGGTGAGGGGCGGCACCGACCCCCGCGCTTTTGCGGCGGCCAGCACCGTGTCCACTGCCGTCTTGCAGGAGCCCGTGCTGCAGTTCTGCACAATGCACACGACATCGTTCTCGTTGCCAATGGACATGTTGGACACAGTGGCCAGGCACGCATTGATGCTGGGGCAGGCATTGCTCTGCTCCACAATGGCGCTGGTCTGCAGGAACCTCCCTGCGTTGATGGGGGAGCAAGGCATCCACCAGCACGCCTTTCGGGACACCACGCCCGAGGCAGCCACCGCCGCGGCCCCAAAGGCCTGTCCCATGCGCTGAATGAGCTGCCTGTAGGTGGCGCCCAGGCACGGGTCTTTGTAGTTGGAGAGGGGCGCGTTTAGGCACGCCGTGGTGTCGTCCTCGGGGTGTGCATTGGCGTATTCCAGGGCCGTGTAATCGGCCCACGCCCTGCGTGTCTCGCTGGGGGACTGTTTGGCCCCGAGCAGCCACTCAAACACCGTGGACCCCGTGGAGGGGTTTGTTGCCGTGGCGGTCATGTTGGAGCACGTCGACGGCACTTCGTTCCTGGCGATGCACGCCTTTCCCTCGCCCGGGCGCACAACGTTGTACGGAAGGGGCTGGCACGTGGAGTCGGCGTGTTTGGGGCGCAGGGCCACCAGCGCCATGGTGTCGTCGCACGCATCAGACTGCCCGCTTGTCCAGCAGTGCTCCGGCGCGCAGTACACATTTGCCTCTGCGCCCGTTGCGGAATTTGTGAACATCGGCGGGATGTTTCCATAGTCGGGCAGAATTGCATCGCCCCGCCTGCATTTAGGAAAATCGACGCTCTTGGAGCACTTTATATTTTCTCCCGCGTTTCTGCAGCACTGCCGTCTAGAGTCTTGGGTCACTTCGCTTTGATAAGTGGACATGGTCCCCCAGACAACATCTTTAAAAGTCAGTCTGGCGTCAGGAAAAGCTTGGTTAAAATATGGATTTGTGGGCATTCCTAACACCCTGTACCGGTCTGTGTTGCGTTCACACCTCCGTGCCGCATTGGTGTCCGTTGCCGTGGTTTCACAGTTTGACGCGTAAACAGACAGGTATGGGGGTACGTTATTCACATTAATCTGGCCGCATTTGGTGGTTTCATAAATGGACATTTTAAGGCTGTGCCGCTCCTTTGCCGCGCCCCTTTTTCTTTTTCTGACTTAGCGCCAGCAGTACAGCGCCTCCAATCAGGAAGAGCGCAATTGCCACTGCAGTGGCGTACAGCACAATCTTTGTATCTTTCTGCGTCGTGGTGCCCTTCCCGTTTGTTTCAGGGCCCGGTAAAGGCTTCAACTGCTTGGGTGCGGGGGGGAACACCACCCGGTTTTGGGCAATGACCAGGTCCACGTAGCCTTGCGCCGTTGCGTTGTCCGAGTATATCCCCAAGGCCGCCTCGTTCCCCTGAAACGCCGCGGCGGCAAACGCCGCCAGCGTCCCCGGCACCGCCGTCACAGCGGCGTTCAAGAGGGTGGACGGGGGCAGAGCCAGGGGGACCTCGTTTACGATGATGGAGGTCAGTCCAGCGCCCTTCCACGTGAACTCCCCCAGGGTGGGGATGCTGTACACATCCGAGCCATTGATGGTCACCGTCACCAGGATGCGGGTGTAGTTCACAATGTTGAACGAGACGCGGGTGGACCCGCCCCCTGGCGGAACAGGCAGGGGCAGCGACGTCGTGGCCGCGTTGAGGTCGCTAATGTACATTGACGCCTGTGTGACGGTGTTGAAAGCGGCCGCCACGGCGTGGGCGGTGCCGTCCGCCGCCAGCAGGGAGGCCCACACAAGCGTGCCCCGCTGCTCCGTGGTCACAAACGGCTCAAACTGCGCCGACACCTGCAGGCCACCGTTGACTGTGCCGCCGTTAATGAGCACCGTGCGGTTGCCCCCCACCGGCAGCAGCCCCAAGTTCAACTCGCCGCCTGCTTGCGCGATAAAGGCGTCCGAGTCGCCCACTTGCAGGCTCGACGACACTGAGCTGTAGTTGACAAAGTTGACACTGACCTGCGTCGTCACACCGCCCTGCTCGGGAACGGGCGGCAGCTTGAGGCATGTCTGTGAGGTGCACTTTGTCACTTCTGCGTGGTACTGGGCGGCCTGTGGGTCGCCCACCACAATGACGGCCGACGCATTGAAGGTGGCCAGGCACACCTGCTGGTTGTCGCTGAGCACGCTTTCGAAGGTGGCGAGCGACACCATGGCCACGGAAATGGGATCGGCGCCCTCCACCGACACACTGAGCCGGTCCCCCGGCAGCGGCTCCCCCACGGCATTCAGCACCCGGATGTCCCCGGGGTTCACTGTGGCTTTGCCCGCAGTGGCGCCGTCTACACGGGCCACCTGCGACCCCAAGTTGTGCACCGTCACGGTCCAAATGTCCACTGTGGTTTTGCAGTCCGCTGGCGCGGTGTTCTCGGTGGCGCACGCTGCAGCGTCCACCCCCCGGCAGGAGCAAATGGGCAGGAGCGTGTCGCACCCCGCGGGGCGCACCGGCGTGGGCGTGTCTGGCGGGGGGAGGCATATGCTGCAGTCCTGCACCAGGCTTTGCGAGACATTGATTAGGGATTGCCTGGTTGCCACCGTCCCGTTTTCCAGATGGGCCGACCGGAGGATGGAGGAGTTGGTCAGGTTGATGGCGCACAACTTTGAGCTGGGGGGGCACGAGGACGGATTTGTGGCTGCCGGGGAGGGCAGGAAGGCGCCCCGGGCGTCGGTTGGGGTGATTGAGTTGATGCACGGCAGCCACCAGCAGTGCATGGGTCCCACCGCCACGGGCGTGGCCTCCGCGAACTCGAGCGCCAGGGAGTTGACAAAGCCCAGGTAGGATAGCCCGTTCACCCCAGGGAAGTTGGTGGTGGCGGCGTTGAAGCAGGCGCATTCCGGTACGTCTTGGTCGTTCACCCCTCCACAGTACGCCGCTGTTTTTACGGTGCACCTGTCAATGTTGCCGGCGCACCACTTGCCGCACAGGGTGTTCTCTGAGGTGCGGGGGACACGGGCGCCCGTCTCGCACGTCTCGGCGTCGGCCGCGCCTGCGCACATGCACGATGTGAGCGACTGCTGGGCGGGCGGCGGCCGCACCGATCCAAACATGATCAAGCTGTTGAGGGACACAGTGACGAGGGGTTGTTCCGGGGTGCCCCGTCCAGTGGGATACCCGACTTGCTGACTGGGGCCGCGCCCCGACGTGAAACACACCTCCTCGAACCTATTTGAAATTGTCTGCCTGTAGTCCTGGTACGGCTTGCAAAACGTGCCGGTGGCGGCCTGGTACGTTTCCTTTGTGACTTGCAGCGACAGGGCGGGGTCGCAGCGCAGCGCGGAGCACGTCAGTCCACTCTCCACATCTGCCGCCCCCAGGATGCACTTGTCCGTCAATGCCTCGTTGTCATGAGACACTGCGGTGTACGAGCATACATTATTTTGCGGCGCGCCATTGGGCAGTATAGGCCAAATGCATGGTCCCCGATCGCAATACTTGTCCCCTGTATTTAGAATCGAAGCCTCGGCCTTGGCTGCACTCGGAACAGGGTATGTCAGCGTGTTGTTTGAGAACTCCCTGACTTGAGCTGTGCCCCGCGTCTTGAATAAGCCACACAGTCGACGCACCATGTCGGTAGTAAATTTTGTTCTATTATGTCTGAAATCAATATCGGCTTTGCACAAATACACTGAGCATGCCGCGGCTTCCGACCAGTTTGTGACGCACAGCGCCGTGGGCTGTGTGATGCGGCCGCTGGTGTCCGCCAGGGCGGGCTGCGACACCAAGTCGGGCAACTTGAAGTCCACAATTGAGAGCCCAGGCACTTCGCAGCTGGACACGTCCACGCTGCTCACACGCAAGTTTTGCACTTGGGCGGCAGAGGCGTACGTTCCCGTGTCGTAGGAGGGCACAAACACTGTGCCGGAGCACGCGGGCGCCAGGGACCACCGCCACACCCCAAAGGCCCTCAGATCCGTGCCGAGCAAGGCCTTGGTCGGCGTTAAAAAGGCGAGGATGCCCGACGCCGCAAAGGAGGAGCTCTCCACAAAGGCAATGGGGTACAACGGTATGCTCTCATTAATAAGTGGGCGGCGGCGGCTGCACGCCCGCACATCCTGCTCCCCCCCGTAAAAACCCTCAGACAGTGCTAGCCGTGTGCTGTTCATTTATTCATGGGTGGGCCCAGTCACTTGACACGGCTGCCTACGGCCCTCACAACCCCCTGCGCCAGTTTGCCGATGCTGCCGCTGCCCCGCGCGTGTGCGCGCACCGCCGCGTATGTCTTCCCCGACAGCAGCAGGCGCAGGGTGGCGTGCCGCTCGTCGTGCACAATGTAGGGCGTGGCAGACCACAGCAGGTGCATGCACGCATACACCAGGAAATGGTCGCACTCCCCCGCGCAAATGGCGGTGGACATTTGCACCATGCACAGCCGCATGTTCAGCAGCACGTGGTCGGTGTGGGCGGGGCGGCGGATGATGTACCCCATGATCTGCAGGGCGCGCAGTCGGGCGCCGTGGTGCACGCCCCCCCCCGCGGTCTGCGCCACGATGCCCACGCCGTCGTTCTGCACAAACGCCGCCAAGGCGTTGTCGTTCATGTGCGACACGAGGTGCATGAGCACCGACATGGCGGCGGAGCACAGCTCCGGCTGCCGGCAGTACACTATCTCCAGCATGACCAGGAACACCGCGGGGGTGTGGAGGGCCAGCGCGGCCGTCTCGGGGTGCGTCGCAAAGGTGTCCAAGCAGACCAGGGCGCTGTGTGCCGTGTGCACAAAGAGGCACAGCGCAAGGTCCTTCAAGTGCTCCATCATGACCACCGCCTTGGTGGGGGGCACATCGCTTGTGCTCCTAAGCAGGGCCTGCGCCAGGGCCAAGACTGCCGTGAGCAGCTCGGAGTCGCGGGGCAGGGTGGCCATGCCGCAAATGACTGCGTCCAGCACCCCGGCGCACCGCAGGGTGTCGCTGGGGTACCACGTGGCCATGGGCACCAGCGCCTGGATGACCGCCACCGACACGTCCATGTCGTGGTTGTGCTTCACGTGGTTGACACACGCCAGTGGAAGGCCCGCCGAGGTCATGCGGTACGCCAGTGTCTTGCGGCGGTCGTGGTCCTGGCGCTCCCCGCCGTCGACGCGGGGAGCGCTCATGGCGCGCAAGCACTGCGCCACCGCCAGCACCTGCGCGTTGTCGCCGCTGCACATTGCGGCGGACATGGCGCTGAGAACAGCCTGTGGCAGCTCAGCGTCCATTTCCAGCTCCAGGATGCGGGTGAACACCGCGCTTGAGATGGGCACTCCGTCGTCCCGCTGCAGGGCCTTGATGAGCACCACGTCCACCTCGTAGTCGGTCATGTCAGAGTCTGGTTGGCACGAGGTGGCGTCGGACGTGTTCACGCTGCACGATGCAGCAGACAAGTCAACGTCGTCGTCCGGTGTGGCAGTGTGCAGGTCCGCGATGATGGCCGCCGCCACGTCGCCCTCCACGCCCACACACGGCGTGTCGTCCGCCGCGTGAGACACGGCGTATGCGCTGCCGCCTTTGCCCGCGGCGGCGGCCAGCTGCGCCGCGCACTCGGCCTTTGCGGCAGCCCTGGCGCGCTGGGCCCGTGTCATGACCATGATGTTTGTAAAGTGTGGGTGTGCGACAAACGGGAGCGGTGTGCTGTGTGAATGGAAAAGTGTGAATTGAGAGGGCCAGCAGGCGCTGGCGTGAGTCACTGGGCCTTTCACCACGCCGCACGACAAGACCCGCGCACAGAGATAGAGGACTTGTCCACCGGCGGCGGCGCGCTCGCCCCCGGCAGCGCCCGCCACAATACATGTTTTATGGTATACACCCCAGCCTCCAATTTTAACTTTGAGCGACCATGGCGTCTACAACTGTACATTTTTTCAAGAAGCCGGACCTCGGCGACCTGGGGCGCGATGACGGCAGTCTGGCGTGCCGCGAGAGCGACTTGCACACCCTGTATTCCAAGCTGAAGGACAATCTGCTGTCGCAGGGGGTGCGTGTGCGTGTGATTGAGGGTGTGGTGGCTTTCATGGTGAACAAGGTGTACACCTCCACCGCTCAAGCCCTGGCGGGGTGCGACGTCCTGCAGCTGTTGTGCCGGGGCGTGGCCGGCAAACAGGACAAAGTCCTTTCCATTGGCGTGCTGGTGCTGGCGTGTGCGCACTGCGCGGACCACGCCGACCATGCCGTCACACTGGGCGGAGTGCTGTGCCTCTCCACCCTGTGCGCACTGGAAGGCTGTGCCGTGGAGGTGCTTGGCAGCAGCCTGGCCCTGGACCGCTTGTGCGACGCCTGCAAGTCGAACGACGCCCTGATCCAGTTCGCGGCGGCGCAAGCCATGAGCCGGGTGGTGGCGCACACCAAAGTGGCCACATCCCACCCCAAAATGGGCTACGTGGCGCAAGCTCTGCGCAACTGCGTGAACGAGGCGACTAGCCAAGCCGCCATGCGGCACGGCTTGCAAGGGCTGCGCGATGTGATGCGGGCGGGGCGTGTGAACTCAAAGGGCGGCGCGTTGACGCAGGACTGTGGATGGATTACTTCACGGGACATTCCTACCATGATGCGCGCCGCCACCAACCACGACCCCGGCATGCAGGTGCACGGAATGGAGATGCTGTGTGTGCTCTCACACACCAGCGCGCGGTGGTGCCGGTACTTGGTGGACAACAGCGTCCTGCTGCACATTGGGGGGTGGCTGAACACGGCGCACTTGGCCCACTACGCCGCCATCATGGTGCACAACCTGTTGCAGCACGAGTTTGTGACCGAGGTCATGTGCTGCCCCGACGTGATGGGCGCCCTGGTGCGCGGCGCGCACATGATCAACGCCACTGGCGTGGCGTGCATGCTGTGCGTGTGCCGCGTGGTGGATTTGCGGAGCGCGCACACAATGGACGCCATGGTGTCGCAGGGCTGCATCGAGCCGCTGGTCATGGCGGTGGCCACGCACGAGGCCGGAATGGGCGAGCGGGCCCTCGGCGCGCTCTTGGCCATTGTGCAGCGCGGAGCATACCTCTCCCAGCTGAAGGTGCCGCACACCTACCTCACGCGTTTCCACGGGGCGGGGGGCGCCGCAATGCTGGAAAATGTGGGCAAGGCCACCTCGACCCCTGGCGCGCGCCAAAAGACGGAAGCCATTGCGCTGTGCCTCGCAAAATCGCGGCCCACCCGGTTAGCGGCCACTGCCGAGGGGGCGATTTAGCAGGAGCGGCACGCATTGGCTCCCACTGCCCGCATTTTGTAGTGGGGCAGCATGTACCCCTGACTCAGGAGAGTTTTTCCACACGAGGAGTACGACGGCCCGCCGGTGCAAGACGAGGAGACGGGGGCGCGCAAGGTAGGGTGGGCCTGCAAGGTATGGCATCCATGCACACCAGTGTAATCGTCTCCCTTTATAATCTTGACGGGGTCGCACATGCTCGATCTATTCAAACAACTCGCCGCTGCCTTCGCCTCATGAATGCGCCGGTGGTTGAAAGTACTCAAGGTCCGTTGGCGTCCCGTTCCAACTACACCCACAGAAGGGATAGCTGTAAAGAGTTTACATGACGGAAGAGTGACAAAATCCCTGCCTTGTACAGCGTAAGCGTAAAGACCTGAGCCTGAACGGTTGTGATCGTACAGCATGATTGACAGATTTGTTGCATTGATGCTGTGCAGGGGCATCCCGTCACGGAATTCAGCGCCGCACACGTTGCACACATTCACCTATAGGCATATACATGAGGCTACTGCAGCGCTAACACGGGGCCCTGCTTGGCGGCCCGACGGCGGCGCACCGCGCTGACGACGGCCGGAATGATCATGGCCAGCGCCGACACCGCGGCGGCGATGCCTGCCGCCTTTCCAGCCATGAATTTGTGCTGCACCGTGCCGTCCTCCTTGATCACTGCGCGGGTCACAAAGCCCGGCTTGGCGATGAGCAGTCCGAGGAAGGCCACAAGCCACACCGCCACCAGCGACACGGCGTACGCCGCGATGGGGTTGTACAGCAACGCCTTGGTCTTTGCGGGGAGGGACAGTGCGTTGCCCCGGCTCTGGTCCCGCATGGCGCCCACAGCCGCCGATTGTTCCGGGAGGGCCAGTGGAATGCCTGCGGTGGCGTACCCGTTGTCGTAGCGGTGCGGCAGCGGCACGGGCTGCAGCGGCGGGGGCTGCAGCGGCACGGGCTGCTGCGGAGGCGGGGCCGTCGGGGCCGTCGGGGCCGGCTGTGAAGGGGGCGCCACTGGAGGGGGCGCCGCCGCGGCAGCTGCCGCGGCTTGGGCTTGTTGAATGGCTTGACGGGCGCTGTTTTGCAGGCCAGTCTGCCACGCCGAGGCGGAGCGGACACCAGACTGCATGGCGTGTGTTTCCTGGCGTGTGTGTGATGTCGCCCCCGTGCTTGACTTTGTTATAGTGCTCCAGGCGCCTGGGAGGCGCAGCGCCGCCCGCTCAAACCTCTTACCTTTCAATCATGCCTGCATCCAAGCGCACGCTTCACCGGGCCGCGGCGAGGGCGCGAGCCAAGCTAGATGCCCAAAGCGCGCCGCCCAAGCGACGGGGCGCCGGCAACACGCAGGCAGCGGCGGTGGAAGTGGGCAGGGCCGTGATGGAGGGCGCCCACGACACACAGGGCGCCTTTGAGGAGTTCATGGAGGGCGTGGTTTCAAGGCACGGCATACATGGGCAGTTCAGGAGCACCGTTGTGGAAGACGGAACCGCGGCGTGGCTCCAGGAACAGGCCGCCGCGCGTAAACGAATGCAGTACGCCCAAGCGTGGTGGACCGCTGTAGATACGGCCACTCGGGGGGGTGCCTTTTAGACAGGGTGCCACCCCGCACATTGCACAAATTCATCACATTTAATTGAAAGCCCATCTCCACGTGCACTCCTTTCTTAGCAACCCCATTGACCGCCATGACCTCCACCGCCACAGCGCTGCCCACAGAGGCTGCCCCGCCTGCCGCTCCTGGAAGTGCCGCCGCTGCTTCTGGCGTCGGCGCCGCCACACCCGCAATGGACACGACCACCGACACAGTCACGGGAACGGTCACCGACACCAAGCCGGGAGAATCGTACAAGATGTACTTCAACGACGGCACTGGTGTCCCGGTTCCGGAGCGGGGCCTTGAGCAGCCCAGTGTGGTGTACCCCATGCGTCCACAGGACATTTCCCCGCAGTGGTTTGCGCAGGGGGGCGCCCGCTCCGTCTCGTTGCACTACGACGCCGCCCACAGCCAGCACAATCCCTACGACTTGATGAGCCACGAGGCAGCCCTGTTGCGCGGGGTGGAGACGCCCATTGGGGTGCACAAGGCGTACGCCTCGATGATTTACGCGGGGTGTTTCACCACCAGCGTGAGCCACGCCCCCGCCAAGGCGCCCCGGGAAAAATACGACCAGAGCGAGGCTGTCGACGCCCTGCGCTTTGCCCACGAGCGGTTCATGCTGGGCGCCCTGCCCGACAAGGTGGATCCCCGACTGTCCGCGTACGTTTGCCCCGCCACCCAACGGGTCACCGACAACGTCGCGCAAATGTGCGTGGACGCGGTGGACACGGTGTGCACCTCCCCCACGGACGGCGCCGTGGTGCTCTCCCGTCCAGTGGGCAGCTCCGTGGATGTGGACAAGCCCGTTCCCAGGGTGTTTGCGACGTACAACTCCGCGGCGCGGGCCATGCGGCAGGCCTTGACACACGTGGACCGCGTCGGCATTGTCTCGGTGCAAACGCGTTTCCCCGCTGGCCTGGCGGCCGCGGCGCGGGCCGCCTCCACCGGAAACCAGCGCGTCTTCTTGGCCTCCATACACGCTTCCCGGTACATTGAGCAGTTTGACGGCACCATGGACGAGGAGGGGGTGGAGTTGGGCAGCCCCAGTACGTGCGGAAACGCCGTGCTGAGCATCGCCTTTAGCAGGCGCGGCACGAATCACGACACTGTCAAGTTCGCAAGCGACACCCTGGTGTTGCCCGCCATGACCGCCTTCCAGCCCGACCTGCTGCTCTTTGTATTTGGGGACCAAAACCCCTGCACCACACCATACACCGCGGTGCAAATGGACACCTCCCCCAGAACCTGGGCTGCGTGTGTGCAGTCCCTGCTGCCGGTGCAGCCCAAGGCCGTGGTCATGACCGAGGCGCTGCTGCGCACCAACAAGTGCGCCGCGGCCATGGCGTGTGTTCTGTCCGTCATGGCTGGGCGGGGGTTTCAAACGAGCGCCATCAAGACCATCATTGCGACGTCCCACAAGAACGACTTGGATAGGGCGCGCCAAGCATACATTGCAGCCACATCCAAGGAGGACCCGGTGTATGCCACAGTGTCCAAGTCGATTTCCCCGCAGGCGGCGCAGGCCGGCGCCGCTGTTGCGCCTACAACTTGATGTTCAATGCATTATACCCTAGTAAACTTAATCATGGCGTCGTGGTGGTCCAGACCCCTGTGGACCTTTCTGTACGGCTTGGCGCAGTCGGCCGACAGCACCGGCAGCCAAAAAGCATTTGCCTTGTCCCTGGCCAACCTCGCGGCTGTGCTGCCATGCCCCTCGTGCAGCGCCCACTGCGCGGCGCACATGCACGGCAACAATGACAGTGTGCTGCGGGCGCTGCGGGCCGGCGAGAACTCGTGTGTGCAGACGGTGCACACCCTGCACAGAGCCGTGCATCAGAGGGTGACTGGCACACCCCGCCCCAAGCAGGACTGTGCAGCCTTTGCGGCCCACGCTCTGAATCACCTGAGCACCTTGGGCATGCAGGCCCTGTTCCTTACCAGCACGGTGCAGCTGGACGACGTGGCGGCGTGGCGGGCGTTCTGGGCGTCTACGGTGCCCCACCTACGGGCAACGACGGGCAGAAGCGTCATGGTGTGCGTGCGCTCGCCGCCCGAGTCTGTGCACGACACTGTGCGGGAGCAGTGGACGGCGCTGGCGCAGACGGCGAGCGGTGGGCGGGAGGGGGTGCTGTGCCCCGCCGACTTTCCGAAATGGTTTTCCACGGGCACCCTTCTGGCCAAGCGTCCAGTGGTGTCCATTGGCGCCGACGGCTCGGCCGCCGACATCCAGGCGGCTGTGCTGCCGGCCATCACTGTGCACTGCGGGGTGGCGGTGGTGGACAGTGCGTGGGCGTACAAGCGCGGCGCCCAGGCGGCGTTGTGCACTGCACTGTGGGTGGGGGTGGTGGTGCTACTGATTGTGACGCTCATCCGGTTGCTACGCCATAAACGACGTCACGCGGCGCATGGCGACGCTCTTGGCGTCCCCATTGGCGGAGGTTGATATCTCCCTTGTGGAGGATGACCTGCTGCGGCTTTGCACGGGCCAGCGCTTTGTGGTGCGGCTGGGCGGGGTGGCGAACTCTGACCGCGCACTGTTTTTTGTGTTTAGGCTGCGGCGCGAGCGCAAGGAGGAGGACCAGTGCGTCACTGCGTCCTCAATGCCGTCCCACGCTTGCACCCGCACCCACATACACTGAATGAACACACACATTGCACACACCACCATAACAACGGCCTCCACCAGGAAGGCGGTGCTCCTCGCTGCGTCGGCGTCACACACAAACCATGTCATGATTTACTGCATGCAGTGGTCAGGAGGGGCGACCACAGCCGCATCCAGAATGTTGAGGTAGGTCTCGTGGGCCACATCGCGTTTGTCCTTCATGTTTTCCATGCGGCACACCGCTCGCAGGGTGTCCACGGCTTTGGCCAACTCGGCCTCCTTTTCGGTAAACTGGGGCGTCTCTGCGGTGCGGCCGTACCGCCGCGCCCACTCCACAGTGTCGGCGACCACCATGAGGGAGGTCTGGCGCTGACCGTCAACGTCGGGGTAGCCCATGAGGTGTTGCCTGGCCACGGCAGTCATTTGCAGCAGGTGCTTGTGCGCCGCGACGCGCCGTGTTTCAGCCATCGTTTCCCCCCGCACTGGCTGTGCCGCAGGGCCGTCGGCACCCTCCTCCCCCGCCAGGGTGCACCTGAACGCCTTCCCCACGTTGCCCAAGTTGTCCTTGATGTGCACCGTGACCTCGCCGCTGGCGTCGGCGATTGTCGTTATGGTCACCTGCACCTGCCCCTGCGGCAGAGGCGGTATGCCGTGCAGCGACATCTCGGCCAGAAACACGCCGTGCCGCACCGACGTGCTCTCGCCCGTGTACAGCTTCACATCAATGTCCACCTGGCCGTCCCTGTACGTCACAAAGCTCTGGGTGGCAGTGGCGGGCAGCGGCGTGTTCTTCTTCAGCATGTGCGCGATGTTGTTCCCCCGCACACACACACCCACAGAGCACGGCATGACGTCGCGCACCTCCACCCCCCGCGCCGCCGCCGCCTCGAGTTGCGCGTCTTCCTGCGCAGCCACCTCGTGCGCCGCCACTGTGGCGCAGCCAGCGGCCACAGCCGTGGCGGCGTGCAGGGCGCCGTCGTGCTGCACCACAGCGCGGGGGAACGCGGCGCGCAACGCGGGCAGCACCCCCGGCACGGCGCCGCTGCCGCCCACCACCACCACCCTGTCAATGCGCTCGGCCGAGAGGGCCGCCGACGCCGTGGCGGCCATGCAGGCCTTGATGCAGAGCTTCACCAGAGACCTGGCGGCAGTGCCCACGCGGTCCACGCCAATGGGCAGCCCCTCCACAAACTGCGTGCTTTGGGTGCGCACCGCCGCCTCCTTGGCGCGCGCCACCGCGCTCAAGCGCAGCGGTGTGGGCGCCTCCCGGGGCCACAGCAAGCTGCACAGGGCCCTGTCCACGTCCCTGCCGCCCAGTTGGGCGACGCCGTGCGTGGCCACCACTTGCACCACCCTGTCGCTCTTGCTCAGCACCGTGGCGTCAAAGGTGCCCCCGCCCCAGTCAAAGACCAGTATGCTGTCGGCGTCCCCGCCGGGCACACTCGAGTCGGCCGCCGCCGCGGTGGGCTCCGCCACCACCTTGAGCACTTTGCAGCCGCTGGCCCCGGCGGCCCAGCGCGTGAGGCTGCGCTGCTCCGGCGTAAAGTACGCCGGAACGGAGACGCAAGCGCGCAGGGGAAGCTTCTCCCCGCACCCACACTGGCCCATGGCGCTGCGCAGGGCGCTGCTCACAATGTCCCGCGTCACTTCGGCGGGGGAAACAAGGCGGTCGCCGCCCAGGTGCAGCAGAGGCACCTGGGCAAGAGACCCGTCCCCTGTTTGGTGCACCCCAGTCAAGGCGGCTTGTCCCCCCGACACCGGCACGGGGCACGCCTTGGCGAAGATTGCGCACGCCGGCGCCACGCAGGACCGCCCCAGTACGGACTTGATGTGGGCAATGCCGTGGGACACGCCGTCCACCCCAGCGTCAAGGGGGAGCAAGGCGCCAGTTGCCGCGTCGTACACCGCCACGCTGTTCCAGTGCGGCCGTCCCGTGCCCATGGTCAACACCTCGGACCTTCCCGTGGCGGTGGTGTGCGCCGCCACCACAGTGGTGCACGTCCCAATGTCAACGCCAAAGACGCAGGTCCGTGCCAAGGCGCACCAATGACACGAGGCGGGTGGGGGGGCACTGGCTGCGGCACACATGTTATTCCGGTGCAATGCATTCAATCGCGGCACTGATCAACGGAAGCGTTTTGAGCCGCCCAGCGCCCCGTCCCCCACACACAGCAGGGCCCGGCGTTCGTCCACAGCCCCCTGCAGGGACGCCTGCAGCACGTCCAGGTCGGCGCGCCACAGGTCCTTGTAGCTGGTGCGCGTGGCCTCGGCCAGCGCTGCGCGATTGCACACCAACTTGGCCACTGCCCGCGCCAGGGCCGCCTCGGACTGCTGCGATATTGGGGCAGAGGTGAGGTAGGTGTACGTGTCCCCCGCCGCGGCCGGGGCGTCGGCCTCCACCGCGTCCCGCGGCAGCGCCGACTGCACCGTGGGGGTGGGCGGCGTGGCCACCTCGGAGTCGGGGGCGTACCCCGCATCGCCCAGGGCGGCAGACAGGGCGCCCCGCTCCCGCAGGGAGGACATGGGCGGGAGGGGGGCGCCAAAGCCGGCAATCTCCGGCGGGGCAAAGGCGCCCTCTGGAAACTCGGGGGCGCTGCGGCCCCGCCGGCTCTCGCAGATGAAGCGCACCAGGTTGCGCTGCCGCGTGACGGCGCGGTGCGCCTGCATGGTGTCCCACCGCTGCCGCAGGGCGTACCAGTACGCGGTGCGGGCGGCCCACGCAGAGGCGTAGGCCGACACGGTGGCGTACTTTACCACCTTGAACTGGGAGGTGCCCGCCGCGCCGCTGCCGCCCTCGTCCGCGGGCGCCACAAAGTGCATGTTGTCCCGCTTCAGCTTCACCACCAGGCCCAGGGCGCGCTCCAGGTCGGGCAGACTGGTGTCGGTGGCGCCCTCCAGGAGGTGCGGGGGCAGGCAGGAGGTGGCTGGGTCCACCCGGGGGTGCTTGCAGGGGGCCTGCAGGAGGGGCGTCAGTGTGCTCGGCTCCACGTGCACCCGAATGGACACCAGCTCGTCGGTGGAGGCGTCCTCCACCCCCCGCAGCACCAGGCCGCCCGGCACCGTGGGCTTGCCGCTCTTCACGCGCAGCTTCAGGTCCTCCACGTACTTGCCGGTCCACTTGCCGGGGGGCAGGTCCTGGATGTGCACAGACGCCCCCGCGGCGTCGGGCGCCACGCGGCCGCGCAGGGTGACGCTGGCGTCGTCGGGGTCCACCTCCACGGCGCCGCACATGGTGCCGTCGAAGCAGGGCGGGGCGAGGTCCAGGGGGGCAAAGGGGGCCGGCGCGCCGTCCAGGTGCGCCCGCACGCTCTCAAAGAGCACGCCCCAGTGCAGGGGGATGACGGTGGAGGAGTAGCCGGTGCCGATGCCCGCCAGGCGCCCATTCACCAGGATGTAGGGGAGGGGGCAGGGCACCTCCAGGGACTCCACCACGTTGCCGTCGTCCACCACGCGGGGGACCACGGCGGCAAAGGCGGGGGGGAACATGGCGCGGGTCATGGCCGAGGCGTACACCTGTGTGTACCGCGTGGATGCGGGCTTGATGTTGAAGCGGGAGCCAAAGGCGCCCTCGTCCCCCACCACGGCCACATTGGCCACCCCGGTGGAGCAGCACGCCAGGCGGCAAAGGGTGGTTTCCAGGGCGTCCTTGGAGTGCCCGTAGCACGTCAACCGCACAATCTCCCCCGCCACTGTGTCGGTGCGTGTGGGCCGCCCCGACAGCTGCCGGATGCCCCAGATGATCTTGCGCTGGGTGGGGCACAGCCCGTCGCCGGCAGTGGGCACGTTGCGCTGCACATGAGCCCACATGTGCGCCACCAACTCCACCCCGGCCCACTGGGGGAAGTCCACCTCCCCCGCGGCGTAGTCCACCGTGGCGGCGTCGTCAAAGGCCGACATGACGGCCTTGCGGGCCCCCGAGTCGCCGGCAAAGGCCACCCGCAGCCACTCGGCAGTCCCCGCCCCGGTGTGCCGCACCGCCACCACATTGTCCAGCACCCTGGGCGCGTGCAGCGTCACAATGTCCTGCCGGCGCCACTGTCCCAGCCCCTTGACGTGCTGCAGCTTGGCGCCCCGTCGGGCGGCGGGCGACAGGGAGGCCAGCCACGCATTGGCTGCCTGGGTGGAGTGGAAGCTGACGGGGGCGGTGGTGGTTCCCGGCAGGGAGCGCACCAGCGGGGTGATGTACCGCTTCATGTACACCGGGTCCCCCTGGAATATCCAGGGCCACAGCACGTGCACGTTGTTGTACAGCAGGGCGAAGATGTGGTTGCCGTCAGTGTCCATGTCGGCCGCCACCCACACCTGGGAGTACCGCAGCTTCTTGACGTCGCCCCGCCCCCCCCCGAACTTGGCGCCCAGAATGGCGGCCAGGCCCACCATCTCGTCGTTGGCGGTGCACGCCGCGTCGTCCTTGGAGGCGTTGATGGGCACCCCCTTGAGCTGGTACACGCCCATGGTGGCGGCGCCGCGGGGCACCGACCCCCGCAGGGTCATGCAGTACGTCTTGGCAGAGGCGCCCTCCGCCAGCACCAGGACACACTGCCCCCTCTTGGAGGTGCCCGCCCAGGAGGCGGGGGTGTAGTTCTTGACGTTGACGATGCGCTTCACGGCGTCGCCCGACGCCGCGCCGGCCGCCACGGCCTCGCCCACCGCTTCGGCAGTGGCCTTGGCGCCCTGCCGCAGCACCGCGGCGGCGGCGTCAGTCGCGGCGCCGGCCTGCAGCGCCGCGACGCCCAGCTGCAGCGCGCCGGCCTTGGCGCCGCTGCCCAGGGGCGGCGCCCCCGGCAAGTCCCAGAACGTGGACGACGGCGTGCGCAGATCGGCCTTGTCCTGGGAGCTGTACGTGGGAGAGGGCACACTGGCCTGCACCACCACGCTGAACACCCTGGCCAACTTGCTGGGGGTGGTGTATTTGGCGTCGTACGCCGGTGTCCCGGCCGAGGCCGCGCGGGACCACAGCCGCTTCACCACGTCGCGCAGCGCGCCCCACGCCGCGCGCATGTGGGTGCCGCTGTTGCACGGCATGTTGTTCACAAAGCCGAGGGCGCGGGGGGCGCCGGCGGCGCTGCTGGCCGCGACGCACATGGCGCACCCATCCCCGCGCGCGCTCCACGCCGGCCCCAGCCCCCCCAACAGCGCCGCGGGAGACTTCCAAGGCACGGCCTGGAAGGCCCACTTTCCGGCGGGACTGCGCCCCTCGGCCCACTCCACACGCACGGTGCGCCCGTCGGAGCGCCTGTCCTGCAGCACCGCGGCGCGGGACCACACCATGCTCTTGTACAGCTGGCCCAGGGTGCTGGCGTCCACCCCACCGCCCTTGCACAGAAAGGCCGCGTCAGGCGTCCAGGTGAACTGGGTGTACCCCGTCTTGCGGGCGCACGCCGTGAGGGAGCGCCGGGTCCGCTGGCTCATGCCCCCCGTCCACGTGGCCTGAAAGCGCTGCTTCAGGGGCACACACACCGTGTCCATCGCGAAGCTGGTGGAGGTGCCGTTGACGCCCTTCATGCCCACGCCGTTCTTGCCCGCCATGCCGCTCGGCGCGCCGCCGCCGCCGGCGCTGTGCAGCGCAGTTTTGGAGGTGAAATCAAACACGCTGGCGCACGCTTCCGCCGTCACCATGCCGTGCGCCGAGGAGCCGGCTTGGTTCACGGGGGCGGTGGTCATGCCGGCGCCGTTGTTGCGCAGGACCAGGGTGCCCCCCTCCGCGCCGGCGCTGATGCAGGTGGTTCCCTCATCCACCGCCACCTGGTCAATGGCGTTGTCCAGCATCTCTTTCAAGTGCGTGAGCAGGGCGGGCGACAGGGCCGCGCGCACCACGTCCACGCCACCCTCCAGTGCGGGCACCACAAACTCTGCATCGCACACCTCCCGGCTGCCCAGGAACCGATCAGTGTTTTCACGCAGGGACTGCAGGGCAGTCAAGTGCACATGAGACGCCATGACGATGAGTGTGAAAAATCAGAATAAATGTGGTGCCTCGTTTTGAAGCGTGCGCGCCTTTGAGGCATTAATGGCCCCCCAGGCGTACGCGCCGGCTTTTGGCGGGACGGGACTGCCGCGCGGCGCACCGTTGTAATTCCAATTGCACAATGATGCCCCTCTTTGCACCCCGCACACGACATGGCATCTCAAGAGCCAGTGGGGCACGACCACCCCCAGAGTGGGTGGCTGTGGTACTCCTCCACGGCGCCGCACAGACTGGTGAAGCGCCAGGACGGGGGGGACTTTAGCGACGAGGACGGCGCGCTGCAGTGGCCACTGGGCACACAGGTGCTCATTTGTGCCGTCGACGTGGAGCGCAGTGGACCGCACCCCAGCAGACACAGCACCATTGCAGTGGGAGTGGCCATTGTGGCGTGGGGGCAGCACCCCCGCACCCACTGCGCCTTTCAAAAGCTGCTGTGGCGTGTCTCGTGGCCCTGCATGTCCCCCACCTCTACTGTTTTTTCAGAGGCGGCGTGGTCGGGCATGTGGGGACGACGACTGCAACACCTGGCGCGGTTTGTGGTTCCCCTGGGGGCGGTGTCAGCCGCTTCCCCCCAGGACCCCCGCAGGGTGCTTCGCCGGGTCCTCTTTTCGGTGAGGGAAAAGGCCGCTGGCACTCCCGGGGTGAAGTGCCACTTGGTGTCGGACAACCCCGCCTACGACTTTCCAGCAGTGGATGCGTGGTTGGCCACACACCCCGAGTCCAATGGGGGGGACGTGCGTCGCCGCTCCCACGTTCCCCTGGGCGGAGGCCTGAGTTGCTGGGTGGAGCACACCGCCGCTATTCCACACAGGGCATGGTTGCCCATCAACTACGACCAGGCGGGGCGGTGGAGCCGCATGCGCTGCCTGCGCTCGGTGCAGGAGGGTCTCCTGGGCGCTGCAGAGGGCGGCTCGGTGCCGGGGAGCCCCGCGCATGCTGGCGCACACACCGTGACTGGGCACACAAGGCGCATGCACGACGCATACGCGCTGCCGCACGACTGCAGCAGCCTCCGGCGGTACTCGCACATGCCGGACCACGATGCGCATGCAGTGGCGCATGACTACGCACACACCCTCGCCATCCGGGCCAAGGCGGTGCTTCCCGCCACACTCAATAAACAGGTGCGCGATGAGCGAGTTGACTCACCCCGGAAGGGTTGTGGGCCTATTCAATGCAAAGGGGAAGGCGCTGCATGCTCTGAAAAACGGGACAAACATGTGGGCGGCGCCCGATGACAACGCGTGGGCGCAGTGCATCTCCGCCCTGCCTGTGAAACACGTCGCTCCAACCTCCCATGCTGGTGTGAGCTCGGCGTGGCGCTTGCTCTTTGTGGTCAACCCCAACGCCACCATGCTGCGCAACCAAGAGACTTGGGTTGCGCGCCTGAGCGGGAAAGACATTGTGTTTTCGCTGTTTGACTCCAAGCAGCCCCTGTCGGGCAACGAGGTCCTGGTGAACGTGCCCATTAGCATGGATGAGAAGAAACCCATGCGCCTGGAGACGGTGCTCAGCGTGCTTACCACGGGTCGCTCTCCCCGCTTCTTGGGTGTGTCGGGCCCCTCGGCAGTGGTCACACACACCTCGGGGGACAAATTCAGTCTGGCGCGCAAGAAGCCAGTGTACCCGCAGCACGAAGCGTCCAACGAGCCGGTGGACGGCACCAACCCCGTTGCTGCTGCAGGCGAGCACGGGGGAACAATAGGACTAGTTGTGGCCATTGTGTCGGGCATGGCTGCCGCGCTGTTCATTGGCGCCGCAGTGTAATGCATTCTATGTCTTCAAGCTGTGTGTGTTAGTGCAGGAAGGTTATGGTGTGCATTGCAATTACATCATTCGCGCCACGGCACTGACCGTGTCGTACTGGTCATCCTCCACAATGGACACCTTGCTGGACTCCAGGGTGTACATCTTGCCATCGGCGCCCTTGACGATCACCTTTGTGGTACCATTGGGGCCCTTTCCAAAGACAATGCCGCAGTCGCTGGCCCGTACAAACTCCCCACCCATAGACTTTTGGCTTGAGCCGTGGCGCTCCTCGCCGGCGCCACTGCGACTGGAAGCATAGCCCACGCTGGGGGGCCGAATGGCTGGGCGGGCCGCGCCGCCTGCGGACCGCATAGCTGGGCGGGCCGCGCCCACGCCGGCGGCGCGGTGACCGGCTTGGTCGTGCATGTACCCACGTCCGCCCGCTGGCATGGGCGCTAGGCGGCCTGGTTTATCGTGCATGTACCCACGTCCGCCCGCTGGCATGGGCGCGCGGTGAGCGGCTTGGTTGTGCATGTACCCACGTCCGCCCGCGGGCATGGGCGCGCGGTGAGCGGCTTGGCCGTGCATGTGCCTGTGGCCGTGCATGTGCGCGTATCCACCAGAACCAACCTGCGCCTCGCCCGTTCTAAAGGCAGTAATGAACTCGGTAAAAACATCCGAAAGCATGTCCATGATTGATTGAGCAAATGTTGAGGACACGGGCTGCGACCCGCTTGTCTTGCGGTTTAGGGAGTTTGCTTGATCCGTGATGCGCGCTAGCTTGTCAACAGTGAGGTAGGGCGTAAGCACCTTTGTCTGTAGTGTAACAAAGTCTGAAACGCTGGTCTGCTGCTGTGTAGCGGTGACCTGTGCACTTTCCCGGTCATCCATTTCCTCAGCCCCGGCCACAACGATGGACACCAATGGCTCAACTAGCAAGTCCCTGATTTTACCGGTTTCGATCGTCTCCAAACCATCACGCAGCACGGTCTTTGCGCGGGTGATCAAGCCGCTCATTGCGGTGTTTGTGTCGCGCTTCGTCAGGGCGCGCATGGTCATGTCCACAATGCCAATCATCTCTGTCAGTTGCCAGTTTGTGTTCATGGTGGCGTTGTCCAGGAGGTCCTGTACAAATGCGCGGCTCTGCTGCTCCACCTGCAAGTACGCCACCTCCTGGGAGCGCTGCATGGTCATCTCCTTCTTTTGTAGGGCGTGCAAGTAGGTGGTGTTGTACGTTTCTCCCAGTTGTGTGGCAAATGCGCGCAGCTGCTCTTGATCGGGCTTGGACAACTGGGAACCGGCTTTGCCCTCGCTCTTCATCTTGATGGCGGCGGACATCACTGCCAAAGCAGAGTACAGCTTCACTCGATCCTTAAACTTTTGAGGGGTCTCGTGCACTGGGGTGGTGGACCCATCCTGGTTGCGCACCACCAGCGGGGTGAATGTCTCATTGGCATGCAGCTTGGCGTTGGTGTACGTGTTCAGCAGCAAGTTGGCGCGCTCCACAGCATCGTCGGGGACATTCTTGAGGGAGATGGTGACTGTCTCGGTCATATTGTCTGGGACGTTGACGCTGTCGGCGTCTCGCACCTTGACCCGCTTGCGGTACCCATCATCGTCCTCGTGGAGTGGCGGCTTCTTCATTCGCGTATTTCGAGCGGACACCTCGTCATCATCGTCACCAGGCGTCTTTCTCTTCTTCATTTGTCGACTGGGCACAGAGGCGGCGTCCATGTCGTCGTCGTGAGCCGCCTTGGTCAAGCGGCTGTCCTCCTCCTCCTCCTCTGAGGAGGAGCCGTCTTCGCTGTACTCAGACTCCAAGTCGTCGACTGGCGCGTACCCATGGCCGCCCATGGCAGGTGCGGTGTAATGGCCGTTCATTGCAGTGTGCGTAAATCCTTTTGATTCGCGTACTGTGTTAGGTAGACCTTTGCTCTCTTTATTGGTAATGGGGCGCCACGAGCTTGAACGCATTTGCGACTTTGTCATGGTGTTCACGGCACGCACGGCAGCAGCGGGGTTCTTGCACTTGACCGTTTTATTGGTGAACTGGCCGGTATTCTTGTTATAGGTGCTGGTGACCACATTGGCGGCATCGCTGCGGTGCTTCTTTAGGATGTGGGGCTGTTTCACAGATTTCAACCAAGTGGCCTTGGGCAGCATAAAAAGGCTGCCGAGACCCGCCTTGTTGTACTCCTTCTCGGCCTTCTTCTCAGCGGCGCGCAGGGTCTTGTACTGCTTTGTGACGCTGGTGCCAGTGTCGCCCAGCTTGCCGTTGATCACCGTCACGGTGCCGTCGGCGGTGTTGACGCGGTTCACTGTGAGCGCCCCGCTGGGCGCCTTGAACGCCGAGGTGCGGCTCTTGGAGTGGTCCGGCACGCGGGACCTGGCTTCGCGGGCCTTGGACTTTTTCGCAAAGCCCATTGTGTCCGCGTCAGAGGGATGCTGCATGCCCACCATGGAGTAGGCCATCCCCAAGTCGTAGTCCTCGTCGAACATCTCCCCGCCCCGCCCGTGAATCACGCTGTCGTCGTCCGAGAGGTACCCCGGAAAGCGGTCGTGTGCATCCATGTCGCGGTGGTGCGACGCAAAGCCTGCAGCGTCCATGCCGCTGTCCTCAAAGTCGCCCTGGTCCTCCCCCTCCTCGTGGTGGTGGTGCGCTGCGCTCATGCTAGTAAAATCGTGCTTGAACGGTGTGGGAGCGTTCTTTACTGGGTATGTCAGTGCTCGCTCGGCGCGCGCACCGGCTGGCCTGGGTGGGGGGGGCGCAGGCGCACCCCGGCACACACCCAAGTATCTCCCGCCTGCGCGCCTCACAATTGACACCCACTTGCCCACACCCCCAGCACACACACACCTTGCTGCACAATGTCCCTTCCACAGACCACCATTGGCATCGTCCTGCTGCCCCACGACGACATTGTGCGGGGCATGGCGGTGAGCAGCGACGACTTGGACATGTGGATTGCGTGCACCCACACCGTGGCGCGGCTGCCCGACGTGAGCGCGTACAAAGTCGGGCGGGAGGCTGCCAGGGCGGCTGCCCACTGCGGCGTGGCTGTGCTGCCCGCTGTGGTCCTGAACAAGCGCCGCGTGCTGCTGGGAAGCCTGGCGGAGCAGTGCATCTTGCAGCTGGCCACGGAGCACGGCCTGGAGATCCCGCCCGCCCTGCAAGCCATTGCCGACAAGGAGGACCACACTGACATTGTGACGCTGAGCGACGAGCAGGCAACCGCGTTGACGACGCACTTGCTGCCCCAGTGTGTGGCCATTCGGCCCACCGCTATGGGGCCGGGGCAAGCCGCGGAAACACGGGAACCGCCCCCCGCCGCCCCCATGAAACTCGTGCGCAACGCGAGTCGCACAGACGCCATCAAAAAGGCGCTGGTCGTGGCCACTGCCGAGAGAAAGAAGCGCGTTACCAAGGCGTCAAAAAGGACAGCCGCGTCCAGAGGCGGCGGCTCGGCCAAGCAATGAGTGTTTTTGAATGCATTAATTACAGCGCATTGCTCAAGTACCCCGGCGCCAGCGACATGGCTGCAGTGACTGGCTGAAGCGAGAGCACCTCACGGTCAGCCGCGCCGCCCCATATGCGCTGCCTAGCCAGCAGCACCGACCGGCGCGGCCACACGGCCTGGTTCATCACATCGGGGGACCACAGCGCGTATGGGCGGTCAGTGCCAACGGCGCCAATTGTGGTGAGCTGCCCAATTGCCGCGACGGGCTGGCCCACGGGTCCGGCGCTGTACACTGTCCACTGCGTCATGGCCCGAATGTTCCCCACCACTGCATTGGTGACGATGCCGGCGTCCTGGGGCGCAAAGGAAAAGGCGCCGTTTTGGGTGGGCCGGCGCACCGACACGTCCACCGTTGGTGCCCCGCCAAGTAGGTACAGTTGGAAGCGGAAGACGGTGCCTGGCTTGTAGGAGATGTCCGAGGGGGTGGTGTATGTGAAGAACCCCTCTTGCGCCCCCATGAAGGTGGTGTCGCCCGCCACAAATTGCTCCGTGGTGAAGCTGAGGACCGTGGCCTCGGGGATGGTCTGCCGGGCAACGAGGCGCAACTCGGTGGGCGTCTGGTCCCCCACAAACACGCCAATGAAGGCTAGGGCGCCGGGCTTGGGGATGAGAGTTACCAACCCCTGCACCCCAGTCATGGTGGGGCCCCACGGCGCCAGGGATGTCGTCCACGTCTCGTCCTTGAGCAGGTACTGCTGCTCCGCCACGTTTCTCCACCGAGGCGTGGCGTACAGAGGCACCAACTGGGTGATGGATGCGTACACAACCGGCTCTGGGCCTGGGCCTGGGGTGGGCGTCTGCAACGTCACAAAGTTGGGCACATTCACCAGGCCCACACCGTACACTGGCGCCTGGCCGGCGTAGTTGGTGTACCCCACTGCGTGCAGCACCCTGAAGGCTGGCTCGGCAAACAGAAAGCTGGTGTCGGGGACGTCGCCGGAGGAGGCGGGCCACCCCGTTGGGGAGCTGGATGTGGCCACAATGGTGGTCCCGTCCAGCAACCGCAGCTCCAAGTTGGGCAGGGTGACGTGCACCCGAATGGAGGTGCCCACTGGAATGTCCTGGGTGATGGCAAAGACGGCGCGCAAGAGGGGAACCGCGGTGGTGGGAGACTGGTTTTGGGCATACCGCAGCACCCCAAATGTGGTGCCTTGCAGCAGCGCGGCAGTGGTCAGCAACTGCGCCACCTGGTCCCCATCAGCGCCCCCGCCGGACTGAAACGCCGTCCAGACAATGTCGCCCGGCACCAGGGTGTCGGTTGTGCGGGGCAGGTTGTCGCTGCCCGCAGCGGGTTGGGGCGCCGCGCGCTTGCTGCCTCTGGCGGCACACCGCTTGGCCCGGGGGCATGTTGGGCATGTGGCGGCCATGCTGCAGGATGTGGAGGGGGAGTGTGTATGCAGTAAATTGCTAGTGTGTCCGAGCAACGGGTCGGCTTGTTTACTGCACGTTATACATTCAATGGACGCGCTAAAGAGGTCGCTCAACTTGGCCCCGTCCCCGGAGCCCACCAAGGCATTTCAGGCCGTGCACACCGCCGTTGTGGAGGCCCTTGCCCACATGCCCATGTGCTGGTTCGATACGTACACACAGGGGTGTGAGGATGCGGGTCTGCGCGACGCACAAGCAGCCGGGTCCTCACATGTGTCCGGCGGATGAAAAGCGCGACTTTGGCATTTGGAATGCAGACGTTTGGCTACAGCGCCTCTCCTCTTCTTTCATAATACGCTTCCGGTTCTTATCCACCATTAACGCGCGATCTAGTTGCCGGGAAGTTTTAGGTGTGTCGCATGTGGGTCTATGGTTCACGGCAATCATGTTCTTGTTAGGAGCGCGATACTGCTTGGTGTTGATGCGCATCGCCAGGCGGCTATCTTCAGCCGCATCGTGCACATTTCGCATAATTTTTGAAGAGAGGCGGCTCTGGGGTAGGGTGTACGTGTTGGGGGAGCAGCTCTGCATTCCAGACATGACCTTTTCCTCTTTTCGACTGGACATGGCCGGCATGCCAATCACAGCGGTATTGTGGCTGCAGGAACCGTAAGCGCCCTGCATGCCCTGCATTACCTGCGCGCCCTGCGTTTTCCGCATTACCTGCATGGGCGTTCTCTGCATGCCCTGCATGGGCATGCCCTGCATGCCCTGCGCGCCGCCGATGCGGGATGATGGGGTGAAGCCGACCCTGCGTGACATGTTGTAACTCATGGTGTCTTTTGTGGTGCGACGTTGACGCTGGATTGCAGTTTCGCGGCTTTACTACTGCGGCTCGCCACTGCAATAGTCACAATGGATAGCACCACACCCACCGCCACAATGGCCAGGAGGATGTATAACAAGCTGTTTGCGGCCAAGGAGCGCTCTGCGCCGCCACCACTGTCCCCGCCACCACTGTCCCCACCGCCGCCGCCGCCGCCAGGGTCCCCGCCGCCGCCGCCAGGGACGGGGCCGCCGCCGCCGCCGGGGGCGCCGCCGCTTTCGTGTCCGGGATCGACCTCGATTATATCGTCCGGCAGAGGCAGTCGGCCGGCGTCGCCCGGAATGACAACTGACTGTAGTTTGGCCAGGTACTCGGCGCTTTTGGAGGTGACCACCACCACCGCGTTGCGATACAGCGTTCCCACAACACCATTTGGACCGGGGGACGACGCCACGACGGTCTGCACATTGGCAGGGAGGGACAGCGTCAGCTTGGTGGTGCCGCCGCCCTTTGTGGTGATGGTCACCGTGTCGCCGTCTGCCATTCCGGTGAACTCCACAAACTCTTTGGGGTCCAGCACAGTCGTCTGCTGCCCGGGTGCCGACACAGTCACCGTGCCAGTCAAAGCGTTGGCCGAGCGCACAGTCCACGTGGCCGCCACCGGGGGCGCCGCGTTCTGCGGCTGCAGCAGCGGCGCGCTGGCGCCCCGCGCCACGACTTGCGCCGCGTACGCCGCCGCGGCAGCGCCGCTCCCAAAGACCGCCAGGATGCCGGTCAAGTTGAGGCCGGCAGTCGCGGTGGCTCCCCGGGAGGTGGCGGTGGGGATGGGGGATTGCACTGGTGCCCAAGCTGGCATTGCCGCGCCGGCGTATGTCAACCGCACACTAAAGGGAGCCGTGTCGCCGTACGCCAAGTCGGACAGCACACTGCCCGAGGACAGTGTCTCGACGGGCGTAAAGGAAGGGGGCAGGGCATATGTCAAGTCGCCCCCCCCCAGGTTCGCGATGCTCCACTGCCACGTATCCGGCGCCGTCACGTCTCTCGGCAGGGGCATGGGCAGGGACGAATTGCACAGGTACTCCTTCAACTGACCAAACCACGCCTCCCTGGCGGCCACAGTGGGGAACACACCCAGGTACCACTGGCTGTTGCACCTGGCCGTCATCAAGTACAGCGGCACACATGCATCGCCCGCCGCGGTGAACCGCGCCACGCCGACGGCTGCCGTGCAGCCCGCGTCCACACACGGCGTCGCGGTGTCGGGGATGGCTGCCAGCGGGGTGGTCGACGTGCGCCCCGCCCCGTCCACCTGCGTCACCCGCACCCCGTTCACCGACTGCACAAAGCCCGTGCCGGCGTTTGTGGACTTTATGATGGCTCTGCCCGCCGCGAGGGTGAGGCCTACTTGCCCAGTGAAGCACACCACGGACGAGGTGGCGTTTATGAGCCCGATGGACCACTGGTACACTGGGCGGTAGTTCACGTCGCAGAACTGCTGGATGACAATGGGGTTGATTGGGGCGGGGCACGACGAGGCGCCGCCGGGGCACTTTGCGGCCACGTTGGACACGGCCGAGGCGCACAGCGTGGCGGTCTTGCACCCCTTCAGGATATCCTTCATGCTCTCAGTCACAAAGGCGCCGCTGCCGCCCAATTGACCAAGAGCGCCTTGGGAGGGCCACCACCAGCACGCCTGGTTGTCTCTGATGCGATTCACCACCTCGGGCGGGTACGTCGCCCCGAGGGACTGGATGACCTGATTGAACGTCTTGCCGCCCGACACGGGCGAAGACCAGTCCGAGGTGGTGGGGGAAATGGCGGCGCACTCGTACAGCTTGGGGTTCTGGCCGCACACATTCAGCATTATGGTGTCCGCCACGCTGGGGTTCAGCTCCAGAAATGTGGCGCAGCCTGCCTGCGAGGCCACCGCCCCGAATCCACTGCAAGTGCTGTTCCGGGCGCCCACCACCGACGAGCACGCCGTTCCAGGCGGCGCGATGGAGCTACACACCGCTGCCAGGACACCGCTGCACCCCGGCTGCAGAAAGTCCGACAGGGCGGTGGGGCACGCATTGCCACACTCGTCGCCAATACAGCCAACGCAGCACCACTGCGAGGCGGCTGTGGTGGGCGCGGTGGGCGAGGTGACCACTGAATTGGGCCGGATCCTGGTGCCGGGCGGGATGATGAGCGTCCCCCCGGGGATGGGCGCCAAGTCCAGGAGCGTTGAAGTGGGCCACGCCATTTATTGCAGTCGCCGAGGACGACTACACCCATGTGGTTGCGACTGCCACTGCCCGCAGCGCACACAGCTGTGTGTCGGCCGCGCAAAAGGCAATCCACCACCGCGGCGAGCCCAGCGCCACCGCAATGCAGTTGGCCGCGCGGCCCTTCCACGCCGCGGCGCCGGCGCCGGCCGCTGCCACGTCTGGTCGCGCCGGGTCGCACGTGGCCGCCATGTGCAGCGCAATGTTCAGCCCCGCGTGGGCCTCTGTCACGTCCCCCACACTGAAGCGCCCATCGCACCACCGCAGCACCTTGACAATGTCGGTCAGGGTGTGCAGCGGCAGCGCGTAGTGCACCGGCACAGTGTGGTCCGCCTGGTACATGACGCCCACGCCCTCACGCCCAATGGTCAGGACAGAGGCGCCCACCCTGGTCAGTGCCCTGTCCACCGCCTTGAACACAAAGCGGCTGCGTTTGGGGTGCTGCAGGGACTTGAGGTAGTGCCGCACCAGGGAGATGAGCATGTACACCCGGCGGTAGGCGCCCCGGCGCCGCATGAAGATGGCGACGGCGCTGTCCAGGATGTATGTGCACACACCCGCGTGGGAGGGGTCAGTGAGGGCCTGCGACGACACCCGGATCATGTTGGCCACCTCCCCCCCCAAGTACGCCACCACCGCCTTGCTGCACAAATACCGCCGGCCGTGCGGCCCCGTCCGGGTAAAGTCCCGGTAGGACCGGTGTGCCGCCACGCGGCACCCGCCTTCCTGCGCAACAGAGTCGCCCATTTACTGCGCTAGGCGCACAGTAAACGCCTGCACACCATGGTTCGTGTACTGACTGCCTTGGGCTTTGTGGTGGTGGCGGTGTTTGTAACTTGGATTATCATGCGGCGCAGTGTGAAACAGTGCCCCGGCTGCGGCTACCAGTGCCCCATGGGGAAGATGAAGCACGTGGCCACTGCCTCGCCCTGGAAACTCAGTCCACCAGGCCGACAAGGCCCTCCTGCATGAGGGTGCGCACACACTGCACCTCGTCGTGGGACGCCTCGTTGTCATTGGTAAAGACGCCCTGGTGGTTGCTGTACTGGCGCTTCTCGCCCCACTTGGCCTTGACCAAGGCGGTGTTGGCGCGCATGCCGGCCAAGCTCTTGGTCGCCATTTGTCCCGCCGTGGAGGTGTCCTCCAAGGCCTGGGGGATGTACACATTGGCCCACACCGGCACCCACTCATACATTCGCACCGACGTGGTTTCCCGGTTGGGCGAGTACTTTTGCCAATGCACGACTGCTTTTTTGTTGCCCTCCTCATCCCCCAGGGTCAACCCGTCCTGCGGCATGACGACGAACCACGGTTCCACGCCGCGCAGGAACTCCTCCGCCTCTGCCCGCGGTAACAGGTCTTGCCCGTAGGACACAACGGCGGCCTGCTGCTGGGCAGACACCAGGTCGGGGTGCACAGAGAGCGCGCCCACCAGTCCACTCTCATCGGGCAGCGACACTTGGGCCTCTTCCAGGGGCAACACACGGGCTCGCTCCATGTCGGGGATGGCTGCATAGAGCACTTCGTAGGCCACCTGGGCCTTCTTCAGGTTGCCTTTGAGGGCGGACTGCACCTTTTGCATGGTGTCCACAATGTGCTGCCGCGCCGTGAACGCGTTGGCGGACGGCCCGCCAGCCTCCAGAAATGCCTCCACGCCGTCGGCCGTGGCCATGTGCACGGAGCGATTGGCTTCCACGCCTGCCGCAGCCACGGAGCGCATGTACTGTATTTCGCTGTCATCATCGGCCCACCCCACATCTCGGCAGTTGCTGTTGTAGGGAATGCAGTGGGGCACACCCGTCTCCACCACTGCAAAGGGAATGCATGACTTGCCCGATTTTGTCATGGCGGCGGCCTGCATCCGCGCAAACTGCAGCGCGCTCTTGCCCCTGCGCCGGGCCACGGCAGCGGGCTCGTCAGTGAACACCCGAATCACCCGCAGGCTGGGGCCCATGGTGGAGGGGTGCACTGTGAAAGCACTGGACAGCTGCACCACGGCGGCGCCGGTGTGCGGCATGTCCATGTGCACCAGCCGAATGTCCTCCAGCATGGCCTTGGTGCTGTCCAGTGCCCGGTGTGTGAGCGGCTGCACCGTCTTGGCCTCCTCGATGGCCTTCTTGCGCAGGGCCTTTACCTCGTCAGAGTCCTTGTCGGGCAAATTTTCCAGGACGGCGTCGGGCACTGTGGAAGTGGCCCCCGTCACACCCAATTTGCGCTTCATCAGGTCTGCCGTGACTTCACTCGGTGGGGCGTCGTGAGGGGTCGCGCCGTCGTGAGGGGTCGCGCCGTCGTTCACAAAGTCCTCTGGGATGTGCATGTCGGGGGGGCCCCTCATGGCACTGGGCATGCCAAATGCGTCGTGCGCGTCGTGCGCGCTCATGATTGGATAGTGTGTGTGTGTGTAACTACCTACAATGTACAGTGCAAGGTTTGATTGTAAGTGTTCATTGCACGGGGGTCGGTTGGGACCCAGCACACGCGTCTTGGGCCTCATAGCACCCCTCGTGCTGCCTTTAGCCTGGCCGAGGACAGCCGTGCCAGGATGGTGGCCCTGGCAATGGCGCTGCGGCGGTTGTGGGTGTTCCCCTGCGAGAACTGGTTGTACTGCGCCTGGAGGCTCTCGGCGTGGTCGTCGCCCACCCACTGCTGCTGCTGGGCGGGCCTGCTGGCGGACTGCTCCTCCACCCGCCGCGTGATGGCCGTGGTGGACACCTGCACGATGTTGTTGCACATGACGTCTGAGAAGGTGAGCAGGTGCGACACAGAGTCGGCCAGGTTCTCGTCCATGGGCAGGCATGCGCGCTCCGTGGTGGAGGCGGAGTACTCCACCAGCCGCCACGGAATGGGCGACGCCGAGAGCACCATGCGCATGCCGCTGTGCACCTTGATCTTGTGCTTCACAGCGGCCGAGGTGCTGTGGTCGGCGTAGTGGTCCTCGGTGGACGCCTCCATCACAATCATCCACTCTAGCGGGCGGCGCACTTTGGCGTCCAGCATGAGGCGCAGCCGCGCCGGCAGCGCGCAGCGCAAGGCCTTGTAGTGCCGCCACACATTCTCGTACTCCCCCTCCCGCCAAATCAGGGGCACATCCAGGTCCACATAGGTGCTCTCCTTCATGGACATGAACACCGCGGCAAAGACAAGGAGGACAGCCAGGGCGCCCACCAAGCGCTCCGCGTTCTTTGCATTGAAGGCTGTCACGACGGTGCCCTTGACCCGCTCAAAGAACTTGGCGGGGTCCCGGAGGTGCTTCACCAGCTTTAGCATTTCCATGGCGCATCAAGTTTAATGTGGGCGCCCGACGCGCCCCTGCCTCCACCGACGCCCCGAACAAAGCGCCCCTCGCCATGGACTGCGCCCTCGTGAACGACGACTCCATTGACGCGGTGCACGCGCTGTGCACCGCAGCCACCCGCCTGGCCGGGCGCAACGTGCGGGCCATGAGCAAGCGCACCGTGTTCACCGACATCAAGCGGGCCGCGGGGGAGGCGGTGTGGATACGGGAGGACCTGTCTGCACACGACTACCTGGACGTGCGCCGTCTCTCGAGCGCCGTCAGCGTGGTGCACGAGGTGGGCGTCCGCCCCGATTTGCTGTGCACCCGGGCAGGGCTCACACTGGGGCAGCTCATTCTGGCCCAAAGCAAGGT